>Ga0206856_10070_pt1 | contig 35825 bp, 23 predicted proteins | sample Alteio_BWOrgCont_48_FD_152630 | JGI IMG/M metagenome (GOLD analysis project Ga0206856, IMG submission 152630) | Enriched cells from forest soil in Barre Woods Harvard Forest LTER site, Petersham, Massachusetts, United States -... | ecosystem: Environmental > Terrestrial > Soil > Temperate forest >...
TGGCGGCCATGCACCCGGTTCCAGCCGCGGTGATGGCCTGACGATAGCGGCGGTCCTGCACATCGCCACAGGCATAGACGCCATGGACGCGGGTAAGGACGTAGTTGTGCGTCTTAAGGTAGCCGTCCGCATCGGTGTCGAGTTGGCCGGCAAACATTTTCGCGTTGGGGTCGTGCCCGATGCCGAGGAATAAGGCGCTGGTGGGGAAGTCCCAGACCTTGCCGGTCTTCACATTGCGCAGCTTGAGGCCGGAGACTTCCTGTTTGTCGTGACCGAGGACATCTTCGACAACGGTGTCGGTGAGGAACTGGATTTTCGGATTCTGTTTAGCGCGTTCCAGCATGATCTTGGAAGCGCGGAAGCTGTCGCGGCGGTGAATGATCGTCACCTTGGTGGCAAAGCGAGTGAGGAAGATGGCTTCCTCCATGGCGGAGTCGCCGCCGCCGATCACCACGATTTCCTTTCCTGAAAAGAAAAAGCCGTCGCAAGTGGCGCAGGAAGATACGCCGTGGCCGATGAGCTTTTGCTCGTTCGGCAGGCCCAGCCACCGCGCCGAAGCGCCGCTCGCGATGATCAGCGCTTTGGTGTGCACCTGTTGCTTGCCGAGATGAAGCAGGAAAGGGCGCTGGCTGAGGTCAACACTGCTGAGATGCCCCACGCGATATTCGGCGCCGAAGCGTTCTGCCTGCTTGCGCATGTTCTCGACCAGTTGTGGTCCCATGATGCCTTCGGGAAAGCCGGGGAAGTTCTCCACCAGCGTGGTAAGAGAGAGTTGGCCGCCGGGCTCGTGGCCCTCGACCACGAGAGGTTTCAGATTGGCGCGTGCCGTGTAAAGGGCGGCGGTGTGTCCGGAGCAGCCGGAACCGATGATGACGACGTTGCGGGTTTCGCTCATGATGAGATAGCCGTTAGATTGCCGGATTCAGATTTCGATGCATTGCTCGCGGCCGCTGCAAAAAACCAACCTTTACCACAGGGGGCACGGGGTACACAGGGTAGTTCTTCTTCATTTCTTCTCTTCAGTTGGACTGGCGGCTGGCTTGGTCGATTTTTTCTTTGGCGTCGCCTTCGGTCCTGCTCCCGGGATTTGGGCCAGCTCGGCGGGCACGGTACGCTTGACGCCGAGCAGGCTGCGGTAGTTGGCCAGCACTTCGGAGGCGCTGTGGAATAGCGGTTCGTAGGCGCTCTGATCCGGCGCCGGTCCGTTTTCCGAAGCGCCACAACGGGCCAGCGCGATGGACGACTTTCCGAAGCGCTCGAGCCGGATGCGGCTGGCCGGAGTGTTGGCGGCGACCATGGCTTCCGCGCTGCTAATCGCCGATGCACTGTCTTCCATCGAGACTTGGATCAGGTCTTTAGGATCCCGCACGTGCAGCACCAGAGTCTCGATCATGTTCTGACCGTCATTGCTAAAAGAGTATTGCACGCTGGCGAACAGAGCCTGCACGGAGAATTCGCGGCGAATGCGAACGTAGCTGGCGACGGAGGGTTCATCCGACATTTTCGTGCCGCTTCCGGGCTGAAGAAAGTTAGGAGGTTCAGTCAGTGTGGAGCGGCCGTGGGAGATTTCGAAGTCATCGCTGAACAGCGGTTGTTTCGGGATGCGCGCCAGTGCGGCAGCGATTTCCTTTTGTTCCTCGGCTGAGGGCGTGCAGACGTTCAGCATGTTCACTTTTACTTGCGGTTCGCTCGAAGGGGTCTCGGGAGCCTGTTGCGATGCCGCAGGAAGAGCTACCAGAAGTGAAGTGACGAGCGAAATGAGTTTTGGAAGCACGGCAGAATGATAACCCAAAGGCAGTGCGCAATACCCTAGTACCCAGTATTCAGTGAAAACCTTGGGTTGCAGATACCTGGGTACTGAGTACTGGCTACTGGGTACCGGGTTTCGATTAGAATTCAGGGCATGGCGAATCTGACACTGGTTTACGGCATGCGGCTGCTGCCTTCCGACGATGTGGCCGAAGTGGGGCAGGCTCCGGTGAAGCTTACCAACGGAGGCCAGGCGCACGTCACCATGCACGTGCTCGAAGGCAGCAAGGAAGAGATCGAGAAGCAGTTGCGCACCAGCCTGGAAGCGTTCTTCGATCTGTATCCGGAAATTTAGCAAGTCCGACGGCGAAATCATGAAGCAGTTTTACTCGAGGTTGCGCGCAAGAATGCTGGCCGCCGATTTGTGGCCGCAGGGATGGGTCGCGCGCGGAGCCCTGTATTCGATGGGTCTCGCGATAGGGCTGTTCGCTCTTGAGATGGTGTTGAAGCCGTTTGCTCCGGCGGCGGCCGATAGCCTTGGGGGCTGGGTTAAGTTTCTGGTTTTCGACACGGCATTGCTGTTTTCCGTGGTTGCTTTCCGGTGGTCGAAGCGAAAAATTCTGTGGCGCCTGCGCAACCGGCTAATCGTGACTTACGTCTTCATCGGCGTGATTCCGGCGGTTTTGCTGGTGGCCATGACATTCATCACGCTTTACGGACTGGCTGGTCAGTTCGCCGTGTTCGTAGTGACTTCGGAAATCAACTCGCAGTTGCGCAGTCTGGGCGCGGTGAACGCCGCGGTCGGGAACGAACTGGCGGCGCGCCTTGAGCGTGGGGATAATCCCACCGCCGAATCGCTGGCCGGGATGAGGAAGCGCGATGCAGCCTGGAAGCGACGCCGGATGTATGCCTGGCTGGACGATAAGCTTTTGCCCCTGGGCGACGAATCCAAAGGGGCTGCGCCCTCATTCCCCACATTTGCAAAGAGCGAGCTGCGCGAAATCACGCGCGACCGCGACGGCCTGTATCTGCGCGTGGTTACGGAGCTTTCGACGGGATCAAAGACGCTCACCGTGGTTACCAGCGAGCCGTTCGACAAACCGTTAGTGGGAAAGATTGCGGCAGACCTGGGCGAAATCACATTGTTGGAAGACCCTGGATTCCGGGGGGGAGAAGCGCAGACGGTCCCGCCAGCGAACACAGGGACGAATAACGTCAACATTGTGATCAGCGACCGCAGGAATCCACAGCGCGCGGATTTACATCCTAGCCCCACATTTGCCGTGGGGACGTTGCCGGCTGCCATGGGCCGACTGGACCGCGAGGTTCCATTCCTCGCGCCGCTGCCGGTGCTCGATTGGAAAACCGGAAAACGCGAGCCGACCGGGTCTGCAGTGGTGCAGGTTCGAACTCGCCCATCAGTGCTTTACGGCCATTTGTTCGCGGCCCTCGGGGAGTTCGTGCAGATGGTGGAGTATACCCTTCTCGCCATCCTCATCTTTTTCGGCGTGATCGAATTGATTGCCCTGATCATCGGCACGCGGATGACCCGGACGGTCACGGGAGCGGTAGCGCATCTCTACGACGCTACCAGGCATGTGGACAGCGGGGACTTCAGCCATCGCATTCCGGTTAAGTCAACGGACCAACTGGCGCAACTCTCGCTTTCGTTCAATTCGATGACGGAGTCGATCGAGAAGCTGATTCAGGAGCAGAAGGAAAAGCAGCGGCTGGAGGGCGAACTCGCCATTGCGCAGGAAGTGCAGGCACAACTGTTTCCACGGCAGGTTACGGAACTAGAGTCGCTCGAAGTGCATGGTTTTTGCCGCCCCGCGCGCACCGTCAGCGGCGACTACTACGACTTCCTCACGGCCAGCTCTCACAAGCTGATTCTCGCCGTGGGCGATATCAGCGGGAAGGGAATTTCAGCGGCGCTGCTCATGGCGACCATCCACTCCGCGGTGCGCGCTTACAGCATCGAGAGCTTGCCGCAAATGAGGGAACCCGTCGCGGTGGGCGCGGTGGCGGGCGCGGGCAGAATCATGGCGGCGTGGCCTGAGGGCATTGAGGTGTCCCCGGGAGCGTTGCTCAGCCTGCTCAATCACCAGCTTTACGAGAGCACTCCGCCGGAGAAGTACGCGACGCTCTTCCTGGGAATTTACGATGGGCGATCACACCGGCTGACCTACAGCAACGGCGGACACCTTCCGCCCATCCTGATTGCGAAGGACGGCGCGGTGCGGCGCCTCGAAACCGGCGGCACGGTGGTCGGGCTCTTCGATCACATGATGTACGACGAAGGCGCCGTGGAAATGCATCCCGGCGAAATCTTTCTGGCCTACAGCGACGGCGTCACCGAGCCGGAAAACGATTTCGGCGAATTCGGCGAGGACCGCCTGATCGATCTGGTGAGCGCCAACCGACGCCTGCCGCTCCTGCAAATCAGCCAGACCGTCACATCGGCAGTGGATGACTGGATCGGCGACAACGAGCAGCCGGATGACATCACGCTGGTGCTGGCGCGGGCAAGGTAGTATGTAGTGACCCTTCTTCATCAGTAGCGGACGCTTGAGCAAAGTTCGGAGAACAACCCAACGTCACGTCGTGGGGTTGGCCCATTCTTGCGCCACCACGAATGAGGCTGCCTCACCCTTGGCGATTTTCGAAGGAGCCTGGCGGCTGGCCCACCTTTACCGATTTCTGTATGGACCATTTCCAAGAGGCTGCCCCTTCCTTGCGTTTTTTGCAAGGGTGGGCGGCGATGCCGCCTGTGCCACTTGATTTGTCATGTTAGCGCGCTGTGTGATCAACCCATGTGCGCTGGCATTTCCGTGTCCCGCCCTTCGCAAAGAACGCGAAGGACGGGGCATTCACTGTGTTGCTGATGCCGATCGGCAGTGGATGACCGGATCGGCGACAACGAGCAGCCGGATGACATCACGCTGGTGCTGGCGCGAGCAAGATAGGCAGTTCTCAGTTCCCAAGAGTTCGTTATGCGATCCCGCAGGATTTATGCATAGACGGCTGCTTCCATCCCTCGGTTCCGGAACGTCTCGAATCACTCGTCAATGATCGGTTCGAGACGACAAGGTGTCCCGGTCTCTCGGTTGCAGTGGCTTCCCAGAACCAGATTGTCTTCTCCAAGGCTCTCGGAAAAGCTGATATTGAACAGGACGTGCCCCTCACGACGGCCAGCGTTCAGCGGCTTGCTTCATTGTCGAAGCCCATAACAGGCACAATCATCATGGACTTGGTGGAGCAAGGCAAACTGTCATTGGACGCATCCGTCCGCCAGTACTTGCCCGAACTCCCGGTTTTCTACCAAAGTGTGAGCTTGCGGGAGTTGCTTTCCCATCAGTCGGGCGTCAAGGGCTATGCGGATGAAGAAGACGTTCTCTTCAGCACGGTCCACTATTCCAGCTCACGGGATGCCCTGAAAGTGATGATGGCCTACCCCCTGGCATTCACTCCTGGGACAAAGGTCGAATACTCTTCATTGGCATTTACGGTCCTGGGTGCAGCCGCGGAGGCGGCCACCGGACGCTCATTTCCGCAGCTTTCCATGGACTTCTTTTCCAGAAATTCGATCCATGGACTCGCTCTCGACGATCCGTATGCCATTGTGCCTCGTCGGGTGCATGGGTATCTGGTCGACCGGACTCTGAACCTGCAATTCAATGATGGCCGCGTGGCGGGGCGTGACTACTTGAAGGGCACAGCTGGCGAAATCACTAATGCCCACTACTACGACATCAGCAATCGCTATCCATCTGGGGGCTTCGATGCGTCAGCAGAAGACCTGCTACGCTTCGTCATTGCAGTTGGCTCCGGCAAGGTCCTCAAGCCCGACACGGTCGACGCGATGTGGACTGGACAACACACGTTCGATGGAGCGCGGACGGTCTTCGGACTTGGTTGGGGCGTTTCTAAATGGAAGGAGAAGTCGGATATGGTAGGCATGAATGGGCTGGAACTCTCGACCACAGCATTTCTTCGCTACTTGCCGCGTTCGGGCGTCGGAGTTGCTTTGCTCTGTAATGCCGAGGGAGCCAAGGGGCTTCCAGAGCTCGTGAACGACATTCTAGACATCACAATTCCTTAGCGAGGAATCGCGGGGTGCCCATTCTTTCGCATTTTTGCGAAAGGATATGGGGCGGCTGGGGCCACGGGAACAGGCACCGTCCCAGGAATTTCCACAAGAGGTTGTGACATCTAACCTTGTCCACAGCCCTTCACTTGCGCGATCATGGTCGAGGCCGTGACGGTTGGCAGAAGCCAATCCGTCGAGCCCCTAAGTCCTTTGCTTCACGGATTTTAGTATCTAAGTTCTTTGACATCCGGACTTTGCAGGGAATTTCCTGCTAACGTGATGATTCCAGTGAGGGGAGGGGGGAGGGGGATACCCCGATTTTCCAACGCCGATCGGACGATCCCGCTGTGCGCGAACCGTCCGCGCTCACTTTATTTTCCAGTGCGAATCCACAGCCATCAATCACGCCCTACTTTTTCGCGGGTGGCCCCTTTGCGCATTTTGCAAAGGGTGGGAATTCCAGACTATCGGCACAGTGTGGTCGCCTGCTTCGCGAGGCGAAGCCCCAACTCTGCAGCCACTAGGTTATCCCCGACAATCGAAATGGCAGGTTAAGGAATCTAATGCACCATGCGTGTACGAAGAGAATTAATCGGTTTTGTCGTAGTGATTCAATCCCTTCTTTTCCTGATCCATTATCTGCTCTATGAGACCTGGGCCTTTTCTCCCGCAGGCAAGGAAACCCCCGGCGCGTTCTGGATCAAACTCGTCCTCGGGCTTTTGTCGGTGAGCTTTGTTGCCGCTTCACTACTTGCCTTTCGCTATACCAATGCTGCTCTGCGCGCATTTTACAGGGCTGCCGCGGTTTGGATGGGACTGGTGAGCTTCCTCTTTCTCGCCGCGGTTTCCTCCTGGATCATTTTTGCAATTGCGCGGCTGGCAGCCCTCAATGTGAATTTTCATCGGACCGTGGAGGTGCTGTTCGGTGCCGCGGCAATGGCTGGACTCTACGGAGTTTTCAATGCAGGCTGGACGCGGATCACGCGAACGACGGTGCGGCTTGCGAACTTGCCGCCAGCGTGGCGCGGACGAACAGCGGCACTGATCAGCGATGTGCACCTTGGGCACGTGCGAAACGGCAGCTTCCTGCGGCGCTTGGTTGCGATGACTTTAAGGGAAGAGCCCGACGCGATTTTTGTTGCGGGTGATTTGTATGATGGCACGGCTATCGACGCGCGGCAAGCCGCGGAGCCGTTGAACAAGCTGGTGGCCCCTCAGGGTGTGTATTTCGTGGCGGGAAATCATGAGCAATTTGGAGACGACAGCAAATATCTGAATGCCATCGCAGCGGCCGGAGTGCGCGTGCTTAGCAATGAGAAGGTGGAAGTGGACGGTTTGCAGATTATCGGCGTTCCGTACCGGAACGCGACTCAGAATGGGCAGCTTGCCTCGGTCCTGCACGGCGTTGGCTTGGATCGCGACCGCGCAAGCATTCTCTTGACGCATGCCCCTGACCATCCGGGGATCGCGGAGGCGGCCGGCGTCTCTCTGCAACTGTCCGGTCATACCCACCTTGGCCAGTTCCTACCTTGGAGTTGGATGGCGCGACGGATTTACCGGCAGTTTGTCTATGGCTTAAGCCGGATCGGGAAGATGCAGGTTTTCACTTCGAGCGGAGCCGGAACCTGGGGACCGCCGCTGCGGCTGGGATCGAATCCCGAGATTGTGCTGCTCGAGTTCCAATAAAGCTTCGTAACGCCCAACTGCGATGAAAGGCGGTTGTAGTTGAAGGTGATTGCTCTAGGGGGCTGGCCCATTCCTGCGCCACCACGAATTAGGCTGCCTCACCCTTCCCCGATTTTCGAAGGATGAGCAGCATGGACATCGCACCAAGTTCACTCGTCCTTAACGTTTTCCACAATCACTTGTGACATCTGACCTTGTCCGCCAAATTCAAATCGGCGATCATGGTCGAGGCCGTGACGGTCTTCTACACAGCAAGTCGTCGCGCCCTAAGTCCTTTGTTTCACGGATTTTAGTATCTAAGTTCTTTGACGTCCGGATTTTGCGGGGAATTTTCTGCTAACGGTATCAAACTAGGTGACACACATGTGTATCAAGTCTGATACAGTCGCCCATGACGGGGCAGCGCGGGGAGAGCTGTGTTCGTGCATTAAGTCCTATTTCAACCCATCGAAAGGGCTGGCAATATCTCCCTTCAGTGGTTTCCTCAGAATAACTTTTTGCTTTCTTGGCTTATTCATCTGCCGTGGGCTTGGTAGAGCGGACGGATTAGGGCTTGCGCTCCCTTCGTGTACCAGCAATCCGAGGGTGTCCAGCAACGTTATAGTATTGGCCGCAGCGCCGATGAATCTAAAGCCCACCCGGCCTGATATTTTTGCGCCTATTAGGCGATATGCTCCCCCTCCGTATTCAAAAATGACGTTGTTGTATGAGTCATTTCGCGATATTAGTCCATCAAGTGGCAGAGTGGCCGCATCAGAAAATGCATTTCGTTCCGAAAGAGAGATTTTCAGAGGCTGGACCACTGGTATCGGGTTAGCCGCGATTATCGGAGGCACTACAGGGACACTGTTTGGGCCGAAGGAGATTTGTGCGTTGACTCCGTTGCCTGCGGCCAGAATGCGAGAAGCGGCCAGCGTGCAACATATTCCTAGGCCGAATGAGATCATTGCAAGCGAAAGCTTGTTCACACGTCCTCCCCGGACAGGCTTGTCATTTCTAGAACACTTGCCTTATTGCCCACCATCGATCAGAGGGTTCGACCCGGTTGTAGTCAGCACATTCTTTCGTTTTTCCCAAAGGATTATTGGTGATCGCGTGACAGAAATGCACCCAATGCGCACGCTGGAACACATCAACATAGGACAACTCGCCCCACACATTGAAGACTATCTCGCCTTTGTTAAATTGTTCGCGCTTAATGGTACTGGTAGGTACTGTCATCCCTCCATCCACCAATTCTTTAACTTCGGTTTCATGGGAAAAATCGAATCCTGGATAGATGATTCCGACCCTGATCTTTGTGATGTGATCCGAGTTTTGCCTAAATGCCGGAGGTTCGCCCTTGGGATGTTCCTCTACCGTTACGAATCCAGCGATAGCTCTGATGGGAGTCTTGCCAAGGTTTACAAGTCTGAAAGGTATCGCAATGTCTGGTTTGGTCGCTTGCAGTCCTTCCGTGATTTTATCGTCCGAATAATTGGAATCGAATACGAGCCATCCTCTTTGCTCGATCTCCAATTGCTCTCTGGCGTTCATCCACAAGAGCAGAGAAATAAACCCGTACAGAGCAGCAGCGACAAATGTCAACCATGCCGCCCAGCGGAGCGAATTCTGTACTCCATACTGCCGATTCTCATTGGTCTGTCTATTTCCTTTCGTTTGCTCGTACTCGGCAAAAACTTTGTCGAGCCATTTCTGCCTAACTTCTTGTTGCTGGTAATCGCGTTCTTTAGCCTGATTGTCGGCTTCGGTATGATCTTCGATTCTCTTGCGGATTGCATTTAAACTTTGCGGAATTCCAGAGAACTCGCGAAAGCGTTCGATCAATTCTCTAAATATTTGGCCGTAATTCATAATGTGTGTTAGGTATCTAGATATGCCAAAAGAACCTGAATACAGGGAAGGGCCGGAAGCACTGGAGAGCTTTAAGAATCTTGCGACCGCGATTCTACAGGCTCCGGCCAAAAAGAAAAAGAGGCAGACTAGGAAGTCCGCCTCTCAAGGGAAGCCGAAGAAATCCGACAAGGACTAGGCTTGTGCCGTCTGCCCCGTCCCTGTCGGCGTGTGATGTGGCGATTCGCTCTTGCCCGTCAGATCGCTGTAGGTAAGGCGGCGACCAAGCACTTGAGACATGACGGTTTTGAAGCGGTCAGCATCGTTTAGCTTGCGGTCGCCCTCCTTGCGATGGTTGTAGCGAAAGACTTGTTCGTCAACGTAGCGTGAGAGATGAAAAGGCTCTACAGCAACGTAGGTTCCGCGCAGAGATCGCTTGAGCAGCGACCAGAAATTTTCCATGCCGTTAACGTGGACTTGGCCGCGCACATAAGTCTCGGTCTTGTTAACAACGTCGTGAATGAATCGGCGCTGCATCCCGTTATCGTAGGCGACCGCATTATCGGTGTAGATCGTGCTCCCGAACTTCACATTCTTGAGAATCGCGTTCTGCAACGTTTCCCGCGTCACGTTCGGCACCACAGTGGCGCGAACCTTGCGAAGATTCCGGTCAAGGATGCCTTGCACGATAGTCTTGTTCTTGTACGGGCCTCTACCTTCGGCTTTAGCACGACTCGCCTTGTGCATGTTCTTAGTGACGCCACCGACAAAGGTTTCGTCCGCCTCGAGGGTGCTGCCTTCGCCGCCAATCTTGGAAGTATCGAACGAGTGCTTCTTCATCACTTCCCGGACGCGCTGCAACATAAACCATGCCGTCGTTTGCGTCACTCCCAGAGCGCGGCCAAGTTCGTGAGAACTGATTCCGTTCTTCGCGTTCGCCAGAAGCCAGAACGCAGTCATCCACTTATCAAGGCCGATGGGGGAATCTTCCATGATCGTCTTTACCTTGATCGTGAACTGGCGCTTGCAGGCATAGCAGAACCACAGGCGGCGAGTCTTGACGAAAGAGTTCTTCGCGGCTTCGCAACGCGGACACACAACGTTGCCGTCCGGCCAGCGCAGTTTCTTGGCAAACTCAAAGGCGCGGTCGGGGTCGGAAAAGTAGACAACGGCCTCTTGCAGCGTTTTTGGCTCGGGAAGTTGTTTCGTGGCATCCATATAGAAAACGATACCATAAGCGCACATGTGTGTCAACTAGTTTATTGCCCTGCTAACTCGATGATTCCACAGATGGGAGGGGGGAGGGGGATACCCCATTTCCCCGCGCTGATCAGGCGATTCCGCTCTTCGTTAGCCGTCGCCGCCGAACTTTATTTTGCCGTAAGCTCACCGCTCATTTTTGGGCAGCAGCGTTACCCGCGCGGTGACGGCCAGATCCTTCGCCATCCCGCCCAAGAGCACCGGCCCGACTGTAGTATCCAGAAGATGACTGTCGACGCGGGGATCATCGGTGTCTTCGCTGACGGTTTCCCAACGGCCGTGGTGCAAATCGTAGGCGAAAGTGATGGCGGAGGCTTCGGTTAGCTCGCCATCGTAGGCGATGCCTTTGTAATTGTGAGGAGTGGCGGTGCCGCCAGAAAACAAAATCTGGTGCTCATGTTCGCTTCCGCCGCCGGCGATGCCAAAGCGCGCCGGACCGGGATGCGGAGGCAGTTTGCTCCATTCAATTTTGATTGGATCTTTCTTGTCGATCTTGCCCAGCCAGCACTCATCCGAAGCCACGTAGCGCGGACCGTCCGCCGAGCCCGGCTTGGCGCCGTCTACGATCACGATAGTCTCGCCGGCTATGCCACCCGCGAGGCCGAAGACGGGTGTGCCGGGGAAAGGAGTGGCCTGACTCCAGGAATCTTTTTCGACGTCGTAAACCTGAATATTGTTGACTGGACCTTTTTTCGATCGTCCGCCGATCAGGTAGACGAAGCGGTCATGCGTTACTCCCACGGCCGCGCGGTCCACGGGGACGGGAATGTCCTGGCCGCGATGCCAGTTGCGTTCTTCGATGTAAACATTCACATCGGGAACTGTGATTTCATCGCCCTGGGCATCCAGCACATACCCGCCCATAAGAACAATTTGGTTCTTAGCTCCAGCCGCCGATGCACCCAGGCGGCCGCCAACTCCTGGCACGGGGCGGCCCAAATGCCACTTGGCGCCGGCGAGTGTCATCACGTAGACCTGATTGGTGACGTCGTCCCATGTTTTCCTGGGGCCAACTCCCATCATGGAAAAAAGTTCGAACCCGTGTTTGAGGCTGGCGACCGCGTTGCCTGAAACCGCGGCAGGCATCGAGGGGAACTTTGGTTCCCCCGATGCACCCAGAAGAATCGCGGCGCAAATCGCGAGCAGAACAAGGGCGGACTGTTTTTTCATTCCACTGATATTACCGCACCTTTTTTTCGGCGGCGGATCTCAGAACCAGATTTTCAAAGCCAGATTTTCAGAGCCAGATTTTCAGAACCATGTTTTGCGGCGGTATTCGCGGTAGGCATCGCCAAATGCGGCTTCGAGAACCTTGGCTTCGCGGTGGGCGCGCAGCGTCTGCATGATAATCAGAGCTACCACCACCAGCCAGAGCATGGGCCGATGCAGGACCAGCACAAATCCTACGAGCATGACCGCTCCCGAAACATAAATCGGATTCCGTATCTTCGAATAAATGCCGTGCGTGACCAAATGATGGGCCTTGGCTCTGATGGCGAAGGATTTGCCCAGTTGAAAGCGCGCGGTGACGATCCCGCCAACGCCGATCAGCATCAGGGCTGTGCCGATGATGCGTTGCAAGTCCCAGGCGCCGGGGATGGAAAACACAATCCAGAGAATGACGGCGATGGCAACGATTTGCACGGCGGTAAAGACTTGCAGCGACCGGCCCTCCATGGATGTGTTCCTACCCTCCTTCAGCGCATTCGAAAAGATCTATTCAATCGATACTCGTTCAATCGATGGCTATTCAATCAAGCCCTGGCGCACGGCGTGAATGAAGTCCGTATAGGCGGGTTGCTCGCCGCCGGCGCGCATCAGGCTGGCAATCTGCCCGCGATGATACGCCGAGTGCAGCACGACGTGGGTCAGAATGTCTTCCACGGTGCTGGTCCACGGCTCGCCTTTGCTGTTCTTGTAGACGACCGTCTCCAAGAATCCAGCGGGATGAAGCTGGGTAAGGAAATTGCGCCACAGCCGAGCGACATCGGCGATTTGTTCTTCACATTGATCGAGGGTGAAGTCCGGCCACACGGGCAGGCTCTGCGGTTGTTTTCTGAGGCGTTCGAGCCACAGCCGCTCCGCCGAGAGAATGTGCGCCAAAAGCTGACGTGGCCGCAGCGGCGTGTTAGCACTTGCCTTTAAGCCGGCGAGCACCTCGCGGTTCGCCCATTCATCGTAGGCAAACTGACGACGCAAGTATTCGAGCAGTTCCATACCCTTCAAAGCCCATGATTCGTGCAGCGAAAAAGAAGCCGGGGTTGAGCGGGGAGGACACTCTTTGCGGCAACATCACACTGTAATCGGCATCCGCGGCGGTCTGCAACCGGTATTCATTGTCCTTTCACACTTCTCGAGTAGACTGCCGGCTGAGTTCATAGTGAGATACTTGTCTTAGCGGTGATCGAACAGAGGTCACCCGGTTGAAATATGCCCCGCAAAGCTACGACCTCGCGAGTCAAGAGTGAAGCCCCGGGCCGTTCTGAGTTTGCCGACGCGCTGCATGCTCAGAATCAGGACGGCGCTAAGAAATCCGGTGGGAGAGGATCGGGATCGCTTGACGATTTGGCGCGCACGGCGCTGAAGGCGTTCCTCATTGCACGCGACGCGGCTTTCAACGTGCGCGACCTGCTGACTCATTCTTCGCGCATGGCGTTCCTGGCCATCAAGGAGTGCGAGCAGGAACTCGATATTATTGAACGCTACATCGATGAGCGCTTGCCGGCAGCGATTACGCGGGTGAACGAGGCGCGAGCTCGCCAACTGCTGACCAGCCTGAAGTGCACGACTGACCTGGAGCGCATTGGCGATCTGATGATGAGCGTGGCCATGCGAGTACAATCCCGGACCACGAAGATGGCGGCTTCCGACGTTCGCCAACTGGTGGAGATGTCGGCAAGCTTGCGCGAAATGCTTGACCTGGTCTATCGCGGATTCGTCGATCTCGATCTGGAGTGCGCCCGCAAGGTGCTGCAGATGGATAAGGACATCGACCGGGTCTGTCATGCTCTGTTCCAGAAGCACCTGACCGAACATGCGTCGGACAGCAATCCTTCGAGCTTCGACGTGCTCCTCATGGCCCAGGCTTTGGAGCGCGCCGGGGATCACACCACCAATCTCGCCGAAGATCTCTACAGCCTCATCGAAGGCCGCAGCCTGCGGCACGCACCTAAGAAGCGAGCAGCAACTTAGAGGCAGTGGCCAGTGATCAGTGTCCAGTGGTCAGTTCTTGCTGCCCGCTTATTCGACGGAGATTTGGGTCTCTTTCTGGCCACTAGCCACTGATCACTGGCCACTGCTTTTGAAATTCATCGTTCGTTAACACGTGGGAAACATTCCCGAAACAATTTCGAAATACATTCAATGGAGAATCCGGCTCCGAACCGACCTTTGACTTTGGTCAAGCCGCTGCAGGTGAGGATGCACTCTCCCATGGAACCTTACGAACCGCGCGGCGATGCGGACAGCGCGGCCGTGTCTCGAAGCCTTGTCTTCGTGGTTGAGGATGAGGAAGACATTGCGCGGCTGATCTCTCACAACCTGCAGGCAGCGGGCTTTGACGTGCAAAGCTTTGTGAGCGGCGGCTCTGTCGTTTCTGAGGCCTTGCGGGAGATGCCGTCTCTCTTCCTTCTAGACGTAATGCTTCCCGGCGCGGACGGCTTTGAGCTTTGCCGCCAGATACGGCAGACTCCCACGCTTTTCTCGACGCCAGTAATTTTTCTGACCGCCAAGACGTCCGAAGCCGACCGGGTGAAAGGGCTCGAGCTCGGCGGAGACGATTACATCACCAAACCCTTCAGCCCACGCGAACTCGTGGCCCGAGTGCGAAGCGTCCTCCGGGGTCTGCGCCAGCCGCCGGTAAAGCCAGAAGTGCTTCGCCTGGGCGACCTTGAAATCGACGCTTCTTCGATGACGGTGCAGGTGGAAGGAAGGACGGTTCTAACCACGGTGCGCGAATTTCGCTTGCTGGAGTACCTGGCCAGGCATTCCGGGCGTGTGCTGACGCGCGACCGGTTACTGGACGCAGTTTGGAAAGAAACTCCGTTTGTGACGCCGCGCTCAATCGATGTCTACGTGCGCCGGCTGCGGGAAAAAATTGAGCTTGATCCCCGCCACCCGCGGTACTTGAAAACACTGCGCGGCATCGGCTATCGCTTCGAATCGCCGAAGTGAGAGCAGTGGTCAGTGTCCAGTGGTCAGTGGCCAGTCATTGTGCCGGCTCAAGTGTTACAGGCCACCGATAAACTGACTGACCACTGGACACTGACCACTGCCTTTTGATTTATCCTTTCTGATCACGTCTCACACCTTCACCCTCATGACCCGAATAAAGCCGCTATGGAATGCGGACGAGCAAAAGGCCCGTTTGTCGGAACTTACGGCGCGGTCCGACGATTCCGCCAAGGATCGCCCCTTGCGGCGGGATGTGCGGTCGCTCGGCGCCCTGCTGGGGCGAGTTCTGGTGGAGCAGGCGGGCAAGGAGTTGTTTGATGCTGTCGAAGAGCTGCGGCGGCTGATGATTCGGCATCGCGAGCGGAGCCACGGCGGTAATTCCGCGGATGAACTCATGGCCCGCGTTGAGGCCACGATTTCAAAAATGGATCTGACGCGCGCTTATCAAGTCACCAAAGCTTTTGCCATCTATTTCGAGCTGGCAAATCTGGCGGAGACCAACCATCGCAAACGCCGTCGTCGCGCCCGCCAACTGGAGCAGCACAGCGCAACTCTGCCCGGATCGTTCCGCGGAACTTTGTTGCGCATGAAGAAAGCCGGGATTTCCGCGGAAGCAGCACTCGCGGCGCTTCGCCAGGTGATGGTGACTCCTGTGTTCACGGCCCATCCGACGGAAGTGGCTCGGCAAACTATTCTGCTGAAACGACGGCGCATCGCCGAACAACTGGAGCGGTTGGACCGTCTGCCCCTTACTGAGGCCGAAGCTTTGCGATGTGAACAAGCGATCCACGCCGAAATTACTTCGCTCTGGCAGACGGATGAAGTGAGGCAGACTAAGCCGACGGTCGATGACGAGATCCGCATGGGCTTGCGTTATTTCCGCCTTTCGCTGTTTGAAGCGCTGCCGCGTATCTATGCGGAAGTGGCGGAATCGATGCGCGACGTTTATGGCGCGATTCTCGATGTGGCCGAGTTGCCAAATCTGCTGAGTTTCGGTTCCTGGATCGGCGGTGACCGCGATGGCAATCCACTGGTCAAGCCGGAATGCGTGAAAGATGCTCTTGAACAGGCGCGAGCCATGATTCTCCGCGAATATGTTCGTGACGTGGATTTCTTGAGCGATTGCCTGAGTTCGTCGGTGCGTCAGGCGGGTGTTTCCGCGGAGATTGTATCGCAGCTGGCGCAGTATAAAGGATCGCTGCCCGGAGCCGCCATGCGTTGGGGAGCGGGCAACACGACGGAGCTTTATCGCCGTTTTCTTTCCTACGTGGTTTATCGTCTGCAGCGCAGCCGTGAAGGCCCGGACGTTCAGGGTTCGTATAAGGACGCGGCGGAGTTCGAATCCGATCTGGTTATGCTGCGGTCGAGCCTGATGGAGAATCGCGGTCAGCGGCTCGCGGAGGCCTATGTCGATCCGTTGCTGCGGCAACTTCGAACTTTTGGTTTCCATCTTCAGGTGCTTGATATCCGGCAGCACGCTCGGGTGCATGCTGAAGTTCTAGAGGAGATCGGCACAAGAACGATTGACCTGAGCAAGATCGGATTGGGAAGCACCGGGCTGAGAAAGACCAAAATAAGGAAGACCGAATTGAGAGAGACCGCCCCGGCCCTGGCGGCAGGGGCCGTTTCTTCCGGCGGTAACGAAGTTTCTCCTCAGGCCCGCGAGCTGATCGAGACTTTTCGTACGATTCAGCGGCTCAAGCAGATTTATCCCTCGCAATCGATCTGTCAGTACATCATCAGCGGCGCAGAGTCCGAAGATGATGTGCTCAACGTTGTTCGCCTGGCGAGGGCTTGCGGTGTCCGATTGGCTGGTTCGGCGGGCGACCGTGATCCCGGCCTGATGCCGGTGCCGCTGTTTGAGTCGATTGATTCTCTGCGCGGGGCGGGCAAGGCGATGCGGCGCCTGTGGCGGCATCCTGATTATGAACCGCTGCTCGATTCCTGGGGACGATGGCAGGAGGTAATGCTGGGCTACTCTGACTCCAATAAAGATGGGGGAATGCTGACCAGCACCTGGGAACTGCATAAGGCGCATCGTGATCTGCACGGTGTGGCGCGAGAATGCGGCGTGAAACTGCGTCTCTTCCACGGTCGCGGCGGTACGGTCGGGCGCGGAGGCGGCCCGACACATGCGGCAATCCTGGCCCAGCCGGAAGGATGTTTTTCCGGGCACATCCGCATTACCGAGCAAGGAGAAGTTCTCAATTGGAAGTACGCCGACGCGGTGCTCGCGGAATGGAACCTGGAACTGATGATCGCCGCGAGCCTGGAAGCATTCACGCGCTCGGGCGCCCAGCCAAAGGATCAGGCGCGTTGGGAAGAAGCTATGGAAGAAATGTCGGCAGAGGCCCATCGCGTCTATCGCCGCGACATCGCGGAGAATGCCGACCTAGTTGAATACTTCGAGCAGGCCACGCCGATCCAGGAACTCGATGCAGCACGCATCGGCTCGCGGCCATCGCGGCGAACCAAAGGCCGCCGTTTGGAAGATCTGCGCGCCATTCCATGGGTGTTCGGATGGATGCAAAGCCGCCATGCCGTGCCCGCGTGGTATGGAGTAGGGCAGGGATTGCAGAGCTTCGCCAGAAAGGGAAGAGGCCACGAGCGGCTGCTGCGCCAGATGTTGAAGCATTTCACTCTATTTTCGGACCTGGTGCGCAACGTCGAGCTAGGCATGGCCAAGGCGGATCTTCACATTGCCCGCGTTTATTCCGGGCTGGTAAAGAACGCGGGGTTGCGCACGCGCGTATTCGCCATGCTCGAACAGGAGTTTCTGCGGTCGCGGCAGATGATTTTGCGAATCTCCGGTCAACGGGAGTTGCTGGCGCGCAACCGGGTGCTGGCGCGATCCATTCATCTGCGCAATCCGTATGTGGACCCAATGAGCCTTATCCAGGTGGAGCTTTTAAGGCGCAAGCAACTGGGGCCGGACGTAGGGCAAGATCTGGGGAAACTTGAATATCCTCTGGGCGCGACTATCAACGGCATCGCTGCGGGATTGCACAACACGGGATAGTTGCTAAGTTTCTCCGCTAACCGTGCGTCTGGCCGTGCGTCATATATTATGTTGCCCTGTAGGGAAGGTCCGGAGTCTGCCGTTTTGTCCCTGCGCTTTGCGGAACCTTCATCTTCCTAAGTGCGTATTCTTCAAGGAGCGATTGCGCTTGCTCCCATCTCGTCTACTGCCCGAAAGAGGCCGAAATGTCTACTTCCAGAGTCATCCTTTGTCTTTTATTGCTGCTCATCCTACCCCTGGCGATGCTGGGGCAAAATGTGTTTCCCAACGCAACTCCCAACGCAACTCCCGGCGGCGCGGCGGAGACAAAAGCTCCCCAGCTCGAACACTTTGATCCTAATCTGACCGACCAAACGCTGAGTCCGTGCGACGATTTTTACAAGTACTCCTGCAACAAGTGGCTCAAGGCGAATCCGATCCCTGCCGACCAGGTGTACTGGAGCACGGGAAGCAGCCTGGAACTGTGGAATGAAAACCTGCTGCGCGAGACTTTGGAGGCGAGCAGCAAGAACGATGCGAATCGCGGCGCCGCGGAGCAGAAGATTGGCGACTACTGGGCTGCCTGCATGGACGAGAGCGGCATCGAAGCGGCCGGCTTGAAGCCCCTGCAACCGGAACTGGACCGCATTGCCGCCATACAGTCGAAGAAAGAAATTACGCTCGAGATTGCTCATCTGCACCGCCTGTTTCCTGGCGCGTGGGAGCAGTCGGACAATCAAACGAACTCTCCATTTTTCGGCTTCACCGGTCAGCAAGATTATGACGACGCTTCCAAAGTGGTAGCGCAGATCGATCAGGGAGGCCTAAGCCTGCCCAGCCGCGATTTCTACATCAAAACCGACGACAAGTCTGTTGAGACTCTTAAGAAATACCGCGCGCATTTGCAGAAAATGTTCGTTCTGGCTGGGGAAACGGAGGCGCAGGCCAGCGCCGACGCCGGCACCGTGATTGAACTGGAAACCGCCATGGCTCAGGCGCAGATGGATAACGTCACGCGCCGCGATCCGAAGAACGTAAACAACAAGATGAGTCTGGCGCAGATTCGGGAGCTTACGCCTTCCATCGAGTGGGATGTTTACCTCAAAGCGGTGAAGGCCCCCACAACGGATCACTACATCGTCACTTCACCCGCGTTTTTCCGTGCCGAGGAAAAACTGCTAGTCGAACATCCGCTCGAGCATTGGAAGACTTACATGCGCTGGCAGGTGATTCACAACGCCGCTCCGTATTTGACCAAAGCGACGGTCGACGAAAATTTTGACTTCTTTGCGCACACGTTGGCGGGACAGGAAGAGCAGCTTCCGCGCTGGCGGCGCTGCACCCGGGCTGCCGACCGCGATTTGGGCGAGGCGCTGGGGCAGGCCTATGTCGATCGCGCTTTTCCGCCGGAGAGCAAGGCTCGGACCCTTGAAATGGTGCACGCTATCGAGCGGGCAATGCATGACGACATTGAAAGCGTCACGTGGATGACGCCTGCCACCAAGGAGCAGGCCATCGTGAAGCTGAAGGGGATTGAGGACAAGATTGGATATCCCTCGCACTGGCGGGATTATTCGAGCGTGAAGATCACGCGCGAGAGCTACCTGGGCAACATGGAGCAGGCGTCAGCAGCCGAATTCGAGCGTTGGGTAGCCAAGGTTGGCAAGCCGGTGGACCGCAGCGAGTGGACCATGACGCCGCCTACCATCAACGCCTATTACGATCCGCAGTTGAACACAATCAACTTCCCGGCGGGCATTTTGCAGCCTCCGTTCTTTGAGAAGGATATGGACGATTCCGTAAACTACGGCGCCATCGGCATGGTCATCGGTCACGAGCTTACCCATGGCTTCGACGATCAGGGGCGCAAGTTCGACGCGCACGGCAACCTGCGCGACTGGTGGACTGCGGAAGACGCGAAACAGTATGACGAACGCGGCAAGTGCATCTCCGATCAGTACACGGAGGAGGTTCCTGATGCCGGCCCCGGGGTCAAACAGAATGGCTTGCTGACCCAGGGCGAGGACACGGCGGATAACGGCGGCATTCATCTCGCCTTTTTCGCGCTTGAGGCCGCGCTCAAAACGCAAGGGAAGTCACTCGACGACAAAGGTCCGGACGGCTGGACCTATCGTCAGCGTTTCTTCCTCTCCTATGCCTATTCGTGGTGCGCGGCCGTACGTCCGGAAGTGGCGCGTCTGATCGTTACCACCGATCCGCACTCGATGCCTATGTTCCGCGTCGACAACGTGGTTTCGAATATGTCTGACTTTGCCCGGGCTTTTGGTTGCAAGGCTGGTCAGAAGATGGTGCGGGCGAACGCTTGCCGGGTGTGGTGAGGGAGAGGTCGACGGCTGGCTGTTGGCGGAAAAACCCCATAGACTTATTGATTCGGCATTTTCGTAGATCATTCTCGAAATGAACAATCCCGACAAATGAGATGGGCCAACCCTTTGGGCCGGCCCATCTCTCTCACAATTTTGTTTTTGGTTATCGCTAGCGGTTGAAGTCCTCTTTGGACTGTGCGCGTTTTATGTATTTCTCCAGGTTCGATCGGTTGGCATCATCGGGCACGCCGGCAAGAGCGCTCTGCAATTCTTTGACGGCTTTGTCGTATTCTCCCTGACCGCTATAAACGCGGGCCAGACCAACGTGCGATATCCAAAAGTCGGGGTACTTCTTTGCGTTTGAGCGGAAGATGGCGAATGCCTCTTCCTGCTTCTTTTGCCCCTGCAACTGGCGGCCATAGAAGTAAAGTTGCTGCGCGCTGGCTTTCTCCAAGGCCTTGTTCAGGACGGTCGCGGCGTCGTCTTTGCGGCCCATGGCCTCGAGAATCTGCGACTTGGCGTGCAGATTGTCGTAGCGCTCTTCGACCCGGATGGATTGGTCTTCATCCTTCAGCGCCTCGTCGAGATTGATTTTATTGGCGAGGTAGTAGTTTCCGGCTTCGTCCCAGCTCTCCCAGAAATATTGATTGAGCCCGCGTATTTGCCGGGGGATGCTGGCTTCGACGACCTCGTCTACTTTGACCGCAACCTTGAACGGCACAGCGACCTTTTCCCAGCGCAGGGTGACTACTGTAGAGTCGGGTTTGAGATCATCAAAGTCATAGGTCAGGGCATCGTGGAATTCGGCGGTTTGCGGTTTCACCGTGACCCGCAATGCATCTTCATCCTGCTTGTAGCTGAAACTTCCCCACGCGGTAGACATCTTCGAGAAGATCACCGTCCACTGATCTTCGCCGGGGATCATATGCAAGCCGTAGGTACCCTTGTCGAGCGGCTGGCCTTCGATCGTGACCGGATCGGTGAACGTGACAGTGGTATTTTCGTTGGCTCCGGCGCGCCAGACCTGTCCGTAAGGTACGAGCTTGCCCCAGACTGGGCGGTCGTTCACCAGCGGGCGATGATAGTTGATGGTGATGTCGGTGAGGCCAAGGCGCTGCGTAATCACCGCATGCTGGCTCTGCAGCGGCAGATCAAGCATTATGCCCTGGGCCTGGCAGAGACTGGCCAACGTGAGAAGGCCGGACAACAAAACAAGCAGACGAGCTCTGTGCATGGAGGAACTCCTCTTCTTCTGTAGGAAATCGAACAGCTGATTCAGCCGCAAACCCTTGGATAAGCACTTGAAAATGGAGTAACTTGCGTCTGACCGCTGTGCTGTTTGGCTTAGACGGCGGAGGGATGCCAAGGTAAGCAATCGGGGATGGGCCGGTGGAGATAGAGAAATTTTCTGGTCTTAGCTTGACAATCGCTGCCGCCGGGTCCAGAATTCTTAAAGGCGAATAAAAAGCGAAAATGCCTCCGGGCTTTCCGCCCCGGCGTTCCCTGAAATCTTCCCGAGGAATCTATGTCTTCCGCAGTGGTTTCCACTTCGGCGGCCCAGGGCCGCCCTTTTGTTTTTGTTGAAGAGGACGCCGGAGTTTGCCCGCAGCCTTCCGGGGCGGAGCTTTGCGCCGAGGGGCGACCGCCGCAGCGAGCTTTTTTAACTTCCGTTTTTTCTAGTTCTAAAGATGCGAGGCTTGCCGGGGTGACTTCGGCTTCGCAGTTGGCGGTGCGTCCTGCGCCGGAAATGGTTTCTAGCGGTGTCGCCGCGATGGATGCTCTTACCGGAGGCCTGCCGCGCGGTTGCCTGACGGAAATTTGCGGTCCGGCTTCTTCGGGCCGCACCACCTTGCTGCTGGCTGCGCTGGCCGCTGCCACGGGGCGTGGAGAATGCAGCGTGCTGGTGGACGCCAGTGATTCTCTCGATCCGCAGTCGGCCGCGGCTGCGGGGGTCGATTTGGATCGGCTGTTGTGGGTTCGCTGCGGAGAAAATTCACCAGAGAAGAGCCTGGAACAACTTCTACGCGCTACCGACCTGCTGCTCGAAAGCGGAGGCTTCGGATTGATCGCTCTCGACCTTGGCGATCTGCCGGAGCAAGCAGCGCGCCGCATCCCCCTGACTACGTGGTTCCGGTTCCGCCGCGCCGTGGAGCATACGCCGACCGTGCTGCTGGCAGTGGAGCGGCAGTCTATTGCCGGAAGCTGCTCTTCTTTGTTGGTCAAGCTGGGGTTGGTCAAGCTGGGAGTGATGAGGATGGGAGAGTCGGGAAATCGAGCAAACGAAACATCTATGGATTCCCAATTCGCGTTGCCCACACACGCGCAATTGCTGACTGAACTGGAAATCACGGCGGAGTTGGTGCGCTCCCGGCTGGATCGCAAACCGGTTCGTTCTGCCGAGATCACGTTTGCCAGCAAGACTGCCTGGGCGGGATGAAAAAAACAGTAGCCTGTTGCCAGTACCCAGTTGCCGGAAGAAACCTGACTGGGTACTGACAACTGGGTACTAGGTACTGCTTCATGTTTGCCTGCATCTTCGTGCCGAATTTCCCCGTGGCCGCGGTATTTCGCGCCGAGCCGGAGTTGCGCGCGCGGGCCGTGGCTATTTTCGAAGGCACGCCTCCGCTGGAAAAAGTTTTTGCCGTGAATGAAAGCGCGACCCGAGTGGGTATCACGCCAGGAATGGCGAAAGCTCAGGCGGAGCTTTGTTCGGAGTTGACGCTGCGTCCGCGTTCTCTGTTGCAGGAATCCGTGACGCACGCCGCTCTGCTCGATTGCGCGCAGTCTTTCTCGCCGTGTGTGGAAGATGCTGCTGCCGACATGGCTCTTGTGGATCTCGAAGGCATGGAATCGCTTTTTGGATCGCTGCTTAAGATTGCCCATAGTCTCTTCCGCCGCGCCGCCGATCTCGGACTTGATGCGAATGTCGCTGTGGCTTCGAATCCCGATGTTGCCCAGCTTGCGGCTCGGGGTTTTACCGGTGTAACTGTGATTCCATCTGGGCAAGAAGCCGAGTCTCTGGGATCTCTGCCGGTGGAAGTTTTGTTTGCCGGTTGGGATGAAAATAAAGATCGAGAAGGAAAAAAAAAGGAAGAGGGGCAACGAGAAAAATCAGCCGACCTGCTCGCGACTCTCGAGCGCTGGGGCATCCGTAATCTGCGCGCTCTGGCGGCGCTACCGGAAATCGCGCTGAGCGAGCGCTTGGGACAGGATGGCTTGCGCCTGCAGCAACTGGCCCGGGGTGCGGCTTCTCGGACGCTGGTTCCGGTGGAAGCGCCGGCGGTGTTTGAGGAAGCCATCGAGTTGGAATATCCCATCGTGCTGCTGGAGCCGTTGGCCTTCCTGCTGAATCGTCTGCTTGATCAGGTCTGTGCGCGCTTGGCCGCACGCGCTCTGAATACGCAAGAATTACGGCTTACGCTGGCGCTGCAGAATTTAGCGGGAGTTGATCCCCAACTTGAAACTTTCGGGATTCCGAGCGAAAGCGATGCGTTACATAACGAAGCTCACGCTCCGGCTCGGCATTTTATTTCCGGGCGGCAAAGCCAATTCTGCCGAACTCTTCGTCTTCCGCTTCCCATGCTTGATGCCAAACTTTTTCTTAAGCTGCTGCAACTGGACTTGAACGCGCATCCGCCGGGCGCGCCCATCCAGAAGATTCATCTTGCCGCGGAACCCGCGCGGCCGCGGTCGGCCCAAGGTTGCCTGTTTTTGCCTCCATCGCCGGAACCGGAAAAACTGGAACTCACGCTGGCGCGCATAGCCGGGCTGGTCGGCGAGCCGCGCGTGGGCTCGGTGGAGTTGCTGGATACGCACCGTGCCGAAGGTTTTCGCATGCGGCGCTTCACGCCCGAAGCAGCTCTGAAAATAGATTGCCAAAAAGCGGCAGAAGGAAAATCTGCCATTGCTGCTCTTCGCTTGTTCCGTCCACTACTGCGTGCCACCGTGACTTTGGAGAACGGAGAACTGGCGCGAGTCGTGTGCTTGAAGAAAAAAGAAGTGCAGGGCAATGTGCTCTGGAAAACCGGCCCGTGGCGCAGTTCCGGCGACTGGTGGGAGCGGGAAGCATGGGCGCGCGACGAGTGGGACATCGCTTTGCAAAATGCAGACAGTGTCGCTCTTTACCGGCTCGTGCACGATCTGCTCGGCGGAAGCTGGTTCGTGGAAGGCACTTATGACTGAAAAACAGTGGCCAGTCGCCAGTGATCAGTGGCCAGTCTTTTCTGCGGAATTCACGAAAGCTGGCCACTGATCACTGAACACTGATGTATATCGAGCTTCACGCCCGCTCTGCTTTTAGCTTCCTTGAAGGATCTTCCTTGCCTGAGGAATTGATGTCGGCCTGTGCCCGGCTCCATATGCCTGCCATGGCATTGCTCGACACTGACGGAGTCTACGGTGCGCCACGTTTCCATATGGCGGCGAAAAAGTTCGAGCTCAAGGCGCACATCGGCGCGGAGGTCATGTGCCAGTCTTTTAATCCTGTCATCCTGAGCGGAGCAAGTGCTTCACGAAGTGAAGCACTTACGGAGTCGAAGGATCCCTATATCCGGCGATTCGTGCAGGGAATGGGGGTTCCTCGCTCCGCTCGGAATGACAAAGTAGCTCGGAAGGACAAACCATTTCGTCTTCCTCTCCTCGTTTCCTCCCGCGCCGGCTATCAAAATCTTTGCCAACTGATCACCAAGATGAAGTTGCGTTCCAAAAAAGGTGAAGGTGTAGTTCAGAACGAAGAGTTGGAAGAACATGCCCAGGGTCTTGTCTGCCTGACCGGCGGCGCGGACGGGCCGCTGGCCGCGGCTTTGCGGCACAATGGCATCGAGGAGGCTCGCAAGCAAGTCGAGGAACTGATTGGAATTTTCGGCTGTGGCAATGTGTACATCGAGTTGCAGCGCCATTTCCACCGGGAAGAAGAAACGCGCAACCGTGCCGCTATCGCGATTGCGAGGTCGCTCAATCTTCCTCTGCTCGCGACTAACGGCGTTTGCTACGCCGCTGCAAAAGATCGCGAACTCTGCGACGCCTTCACCGCCATCCGACATCATCGCACGCTGTCTACCGCGGGCCGGCTGCTGGCGCGCAACTCCGAGCGTTATTTGAAATCGCCGCAGGAGATGCAGCAACTCTTCGCCGACCTGCCCGAAGCCATCAGCAATACGCTCGAACTTTCCTCGCGCTTGGAATTCACGCTGAACGATCTCGGCTACCAATTTCCCCGTTATCCCGTTCCCGAGGGTGAAACCATGAACTCGTTTCTGCGCGAGCGCGCGTGGGAAGGTTTTCGCCAACGCTATGGCCGAACTTCACCTGACATGCAAACCCGCGCCCGTCGCCAGATTGAGCGGGAACTCGTGCTGATCGAAAAACTTAATCTCGCGGGATATTTCCTTATCGTCTGGGATCTGGTCGACTTCTGTCGCAAGCAAAACATTCTGGCGCAGGGACGCGGATCGGCGGCCAACAGCGCCGTTTGTTATTCGCTGGGCATTACGGCCGTCGATCCCGTCAGCATGGAGCTTCTTTTCGAGCGCTTTCTATCGGAGGAGCGCGGCGAGTGGCCCGACATCGATCTTGATCTGCCCAGCGGCGACGAGCGTGAAAAGGTCATTCAGTATGTTTACCGGCGCTATGGCGAGCGCGGCGCGGCTATGACTGCGAATGTCATCACTTACCGCAACCGTATGACGGCGCGCGAAATGGGCAAGGCGCTCGGGTTCGATCCGGAAACGCTTGCGAAAATTTCTGCCGCTGTTGCCACCTGGGAATTCCGCGACGAAAACGATGCGCTCGACCGCCGCTTCCAAGATGCCGGACTCGACCTGAAACATCCGCGTCTGCGCAAATATTACGAGCTATGCCTTGCGGTGCAAGACATGCCGCGCCATCTTGGGCAGCACTCCGGCGGCATGGTCATCTGCCAGGGACAGCTCGACTCTATCGTCCCTCTCGAACCGGCTTCCATGCCCGGCCGCGTGGTGGTGCAGTGGGATAAAGAAGATTGCGCGGACATGGGCATAATCAAAGTCGACTTGCTCGGCTTGGGAATGATGGCTGTGCTCAAGGATTCCATCGAGCTTATAAGCAGACATTATCGAGAGGAAGTTGATCTGGCGCATCTTCCGCAAGATGATCCTGAAGTCTATTCTGCGTTGCAACAAGCCGACACCATAGGCCTGTTCCAGGTGGAAAGCCGGGCACAAATGTCGTGCCTGCCGCGTCTGCGTCCGAAACGCTTTTATGACATCGTGGTGCAGGTCGCGATCATTCGGCCGGGACCGATTGTCGGTCAGATGGTGAATCCGTTTCTTTTGCGCCGCCAGGGACGCGAAGACGTTACGTATCCGCATCCTTCACTCGAACCTGTGCTTAAACGCACGCTGGGTGTACCGCTTTTTCAGGAGCAGTTGCTGCGGCTTGCCATGATCGCCGCCAACTTTACCGGCGGCGAGGCGGAAGACTTGCGTCGAGCTATGGGCTTCAAGCGATCGCAGGCGCGCATGAAAGAAATCGAGGTCAGGCTGCGCGCCGGCATGACGCAGAACGGAATTCCGCCGGAGGCGCAGGAGAAAATTATTCTTTCCATCTCCTCTTTCGCGCTCTATGGGTTTCCTGAATCTCACGCTGCTAGCTTTGCGCTGATCGCTTATGCCAGCGCTTTCTTGAAGTGCCACTATCTCGCTGCGTTCACTGCCGCGCTGCTCAACAATCAGCCGATGGGATTTTATTCTCCGGCGACGATCGTGAAAGATGCGCAACGCCACGGATTGAAAATGCTGCCGGTGGATGTGACTTGCTCGGAGTGGTCGTGCACGTTGGAAACAGTGGCCAGTGGTCAGTGGCCAGTGGCCAGTAAGGCAGTACCAAGTACCGAGTACCGAGTACCCAGTGAGGCCTCTGTCATTCCGATTTCCGAGCGAGCGCAAGGGGCGGAGGAATCTCGCAACTCGGTACTAGGTACTGGGTACTCGCGACTCGCTCCGGCGCTACGCCTGGGATTGCGCTACGTACGCGGCTTGCGGGAGGAAAGTGCTCAGGCGCTGGTGCGTGAGCGCATGCTTGCTCCGTTCGCTTCTATCCATGACCTTACTCGCCGGGTTCCGGAACTTCGCAAAGATGAACTCACCACGCTGGCGGAAATTGGAGCGCTGAATGCAGTTTCCAGTACCCAGTACCAAGTACCGAGGTTCCTTCGCCCCTCGCATCCGCTCGGGGGTCGGAATGACAGAGGCCTCACTGGGTACTCGGTACTGGGTACTGGGCACTCGAAACTTCACCGCCGAGACGCTCTCTGGCAGGTAGAGCGTGCCGTGCGCGGCTCCGGGCCGCTGCTGGAAAATTTGCCCGAACCCGATGCGCCTTCGCCGCTCCAACCCATGAACCACGAAGAGCGTCTGGTTGCCGATTTCCACGGCACCGGTCTGACCGTGGGACGGCATCCCATGGCGTACCGCCGCGATTGGCTGAATGCCATGGGCATTCGCCGCGCCAGCGAACTCCGCGACATTCCCAACGGGAAGCGTCTTCGCATCGGAGGTTGCGTAATCACGCGCCAGAGGCCGGGAACCGCAAAAGGTTTTGTATTTCTCAGTCTGGAAGATGAAACGGGAGTGGCCAACGCGATCATCACGCCTGATCTTTTTCACCGCAACCGCCTGCTGCTGACCTCAGAACGATTCCTGGCCATCGAAGGGATTCTTCAGAATCAGGATAACGTGATCTCAGTGAAAGCGGAGCGTGTGCAACCCCTGTTTGTCACGAAAGCTGAAACCGTTTCGCACGATTTTCACTGAACCGATTGGGAAACTAGAAACTGAGAACCGAGAAACTGCCGTCACTGCTCGGGTGCCGCCGGTTCTTCAGGTTTGCTATTCTCCGGTGCCGCGAGCGGCAGCCTGGTGGCTCCGCGCATGATGTCGCGCTCCTCCGGGGAGAACATACCTCTAAAGCGGTTGGAATCGATGATTGCTTCCCGCTGTCCCGGCGGCATCGCGCGCAGGTCACGTACCGCAGTAGTCACCATGCGCCGCCGGTCGGGCGGAAGCTGCTGCATGCGGCCGAACAATTCTCGCGCCTGTTGTTTCTGACCGGGCGTCAGATGTTCCCACGTCTCCATGCGGTTCAGCATGCGCTGTTGTTGCTCCGGAGGAAGACTGGCGAAATGATGGAGCCGCTGCCGCAACAACTGCTGCCTCTCTGGAGGCAACCGGCGGAATGCCGGATCGCTCTGCAACGCGCGCTCCTGCTCGTTAGGCGATAGGCCCTGGTAGCGGCGCAGCCAGTCGCCCGCATGACCTCCCGGGCGAGCCATCGGATGGTTTTGATTCGGCGCCGACGGCCGTACCTGGACAGGCCGGAAGTATCCGCGCTGCGCGAGGCTGGGAGATGGAGACACCGCAACGGCCGCCGCGGCCAACGCAGCCGCAGCCATCCATCGCGTCATCAAATTTCCCCGTCCCATTCTCCCGCCCTTGAAATCGCCTTACTCCGCACTACACCTCGAACTTCTGCTTCTTACCTCTTCTTACCTCTTCTTACCTCTTAGCCTCTTACGGATTTGCCACCACGTCCTTCTGCACTTCCAGGTCATCCAGCAAATCGAAGTCGGAATACAGATCGTGATTCTTTTCCAGAGCCTGCAGATCGCTCACCGCCGTCCCTGGCTCTGTCTGATCCATAACGGCGATCTCGTCATCGCCAGCGTTGTAGATTCTGTTGCCCTCGGAGAGGAACAGGCCCACTCCAACCGCCATCAGCACCGTGAGCGCTGCGGCCAGCACCGGACGCCGGAACCACGCCAGCCAACCCGCCTGCGGCTTGGCCATCTCTTCCCGCAGCCGCGCCTGCAGACGCACATCAAAATACGACGACGGCTCCGGCACACGCCACTCATCCAGCAGCGCCATGGTCTGCTGGATTTCTGCCATCTTTCCGGCGCACGCGCCGCACTCGGCCAGATGTCCCCGAATCTCCGGGGCCATCTCCATCAAGCCGGACGCCACGTCCGGCATCATTTCGCGAATCTCATCGCACTTCATAACCATGCTCCCTTGTTTTCTCTTCGCCCTGTCACTTGTGGCCCCGCCACTTCCGGCCACATCACTTCAACCAGAAAAAATGCGTTCTATAAAAATTCTTTTAACTGTTCCCGCAAAGTTTCATACGCCCGAAACAACAACGATTTCGTCGCTGACTCGCTCAACTTCAGAACATCGGCAATCTGCTTGTAATCCATCTGCTGGTACTTGTGCATGATTACGGCCAGCTTCTGCCGCTCCGGCAGAGCTTCCACCTTGCCACGGATCGCCAGCATCCGCTCCCGCCGCAGCAAAGCTTCTTCCGCTGTGATCGTGCCGTCGGCCACGTCCAGCGTCGTTCCGGTTTCCTCGTCGGGCTCATCCAGGCTGACCGTCACCTCCGGGCGTTCGTGGCGCGTGTCACGCGCGTGGTTCACCGCCAGGTTGGTCGCGATCCGATAGAGCCAGGTGGTGAACTTGGCGCTGGCTTCGTAGGTCTGACGCGAGCGATATACGCGCAGAAAAACTTCCTGAGCCAGATCCTCCGCAGCCGCCGAGTTGCGAGCCATGCGGTACATAAAACTCACCAGCGGCCGCCGATACTTCTGCACCAGGTAATCAAAGGCAGATTGGTCCCCCGCCTTCACTCGCAGCATGACTTCGGCGTCCGTGTAGCTTTCGGCACCGGCCATCGCGGGTTCCAAAGCGCCCGCCGGGCGCGGTCCCAGCGAGGCCATCAGGACGCCCCGGTCCATGGCGGCAGTACTCACACTAGATTGAACCCCGTCAGGGAGGGAAAGTTGCTCTTTGTCCTGATCAGACGAAGCCCCGGAAGTCCGCCCAGATGAGGAGGATACGGTAGGTCGAAGGGGCCTTTTTTCGTCCGGCATCAGCAGTCACATTGGACACGGGTGCCAGCGGTTCCGAACCCGCGCTTGCCCCTGCCGAGCATAGGCTACCATGCCCCGTTCTTGTGTCCAAACACCGCCTCCGGCAGCTTAAAAGCACCTGGCCCGCACGGCACGCATTGCGCCCTTGGAGTTGCGCGATCTAGCCACTGATGTTTGAATAGAAAAGGGTTGGGCGCTTAACTCAGCGGTAGAGTGCCATCTTCACACGGTGGAAGTCATAGGTTCGAATCCTATAGCGCCCACCATCTTTCTATTTTCTTCCGCAGGTTCGCTCGCGCCGGCAGGCTACCGGCGCTACTTTCCGTAGCTGACTCTCCAGATCGAGTCCGAGCCATCGTCGCTTACCAGCAGCGAACCATCCGGAGCCACCGTTATTCCCACTGGGCGTCCCCACACGTTGCCATCGGGCAGCACAAAGCCAGTGAGGAAATCCTCATACTCGCCGCTGGCGTGGCCGGTCGAGTGTAGAGGGATACGGATTACTTCATAGCCCACGCGCACCGCTTTGTTCCAGGAGCCGTGCTCGCTCGCGAAAATGTCTCCCTTGTACTCAGCTGGAAATTGCTGGCCTTCATAGAAAGTGAATCCAAGCGACGCGTTATGGGGCTGCAACAGCACATCCGGGACGATCACTTTATCTTTCAATTCCGGATGCTTGCCCTGATGACGCGGATCCTGATGCCCTCCCATGTACCACCACGGCCAGCCGTAGAATCCGCCTTCTTGTACGTGCGTGATGTAGTCGGGAACCAGGTTGTCGCCCAGCGCATCGCGCTCATTCACCGAGCACCACAGCTCGCCCGTCTCGGGATCCACGGCAATCCCGCCGCCGGCATTGCGAATGCCGTAGGCATAGACACTTAAAGTGCAGTTCGCGGGATCGCACACCAGAATGTCGGCGCGGTCTTTCTCCCGGGGATGAGTGTCGGGATCGTCTACGTTCGATCCCGAGCCCACGGCAACAAACATTCTTTTGCCATCCTGAGAGAATTCCACCGCCCGCGTCCAGTGCCCGCCCGTACCGGGAAGGTCGGCGATGTGTTCCGCCGCGCCGCTCGCTTTCAGATCGCCGTTGTGATAAGGGAAGCGAACCAGTTCGCTGGTGCTGCCTACGTACAACCATTGCGGATCAGGTCCGGGAGGATAGAACGCCAGGCCGTAGGGATGTTTCAAACCGCTGGCGAAAACGGCGGACTGCTCGGGCTTTCCGTCGCTGGTCAGCCCGCGATACACCCGGATGCGCCCGGGATCGCTCTCGGTAAGAAAGATGTCGCCGTTCGGAGCGGTGCGCAAGGTCCGAGGGTTATCGAGAGCGCCGGCATACAAACCCACCCTGAATCCAGGAAGCGCCACCGGCCAGGCATTCTCCGGTCGCGCCACCAACTTCGGACCATTTTCGGCCGATTGCGTGGTATAGGGCTGCGGAAGGTCGGCCACAGTTATCTTGCGAAACGTCCCCGGCTTTTCATAGCGGAAGTCGGTGAAGGGTGGCGTGGGCGGCGAAGCTTTCAGTGTCGAGGTGCTGGTGTCGACCGGGGCCGTGTCGACCGGAGACGGCGCACTTGCTTCCTGCGCCGACTGTGGCGCTCCCATTGACTTCACATACGTGACAACCTGCCAGCGCTGCCGGACCGGCAACGATGCCCATGAAGGCATCCCGTTATCCTTGTCGCCGCGCGTTATGAACCAGAAGACTTCGCCGGGCGTGACGGAATCGAGTTTGCCATCTACCAGCGAGGGCACGTTGCCCGTACCTTTCCCCAGTTTCCCGTGGCACGAAAGGCAATTACGCGCATATAGCTGTTTTCCCGCGATCACGGCCGCTGGCTGGCCTTCATACGGATCCTTGGTTGCTTGCGCCGACGCCGGCGCGTTGTGGAACTTCGTGTCCACATCGGCTGCCAGCAGCAGCGCGGCCGGCAGAAGAATTGCAGCTGTAATAAGGACGTTTCGATTGGCTAAAGAGCGCATAAATCCTCTCCGCGTGGATTTCAGCTGAAGATTCTACCCTGAAACTTTGGATGCAGGTGGTCTGAACTGGGATTGACTGAAACTGAATTGACTGCAAAGTGGATTGACCGCAAGAAGGGCTCTGAGCGAGTCAGGTTCAGTAGCACGTCTTCACTGGGCGTAAGCACGAATGCGCCAAACTGCGTCCCAAACCTGCCCAGAGTTGTTACCCCATGCTCGCCTTGGCACGGTGCCACTTGTAACATTACCTCCTAGATACAACCTTCCCAGCGAATACTTGATCAGACAGCAATAAAGCCGTATAAGCTAAGGAACCGAGTACCTCAGACCCAACCCTGCAGACGGAGCGTTTCATGCGATCTTTGAAGTTGCTTCTGCTTCTACTAGCCTCAACTCTGTGCTTCGCCCAGCAGCCCGACCGCATCGCCGGTCCCATTGATTCCAGCCAGATGATCGCGCTTCCCGGCCATGCCGACCGGCGCGCGCAGCCACAATACGACCAGGGCCCGGTTGAGCCTTCGTTCCAGTTCGGCCGTGTCACGCTTGTCATGGCTCCTTCGCCAAGTCAGCAAGTTGCGCTCAATCTGCTTCTCGCGCAGCAACAGGATCGTTCCTCGCCCAACTACCACAAGTGGCTAACTCCCGAGCAATTTGCCGAGCGCTTTGGCGTGAGCCAGGGCGACATCACCAAGATTACGGCCTGGCTTCGATTGCAGGGCTTCCAGGTTTTCAGCGTCCCCCGCGGGCGCACTTCGGTCAGCTTCAGCGGCACAGCGGCCCAGATCCAAAATGCCTTTAAAACGGAAATCCATCGCTACAATGCTAACGGTCAACAACATATTGCCAACTCCACCCCGGCCGAGGTGCCCGCGGCGCTGAACGGCGTCGTTACCGGAGTTCGCGGCCTCACCGATTATCACCCGAAGCCGATGTATGTTCGACCGGCGCGTGGCGGCAGGAACGGCCCCCATCCCAGCTTCACAACCGGCGTAGGCACGGGATACGTCGCGGCCCCCGGCGACATCGCGACCATCTACAATCTCAATCCGCTCTACACTGCATCGCCCGCGATCGACGGCACCGGGCAAAAGCTTGCAATCATCGGCCAGACCGATATTTACCTTGCTGACATCGCCGACTTCCGCTCTGACTTCGGGCTGAACGCCATCACCGACTGCTCGACCGATGCCAACGGTATCGTTACGGCTGCGGCCTGCAACACCACTAATTTTCAATACCTGCTGGTTCCTGGTGTTGCCGACCTGGGCGCGCCTAGCACCTGCGGTGACTTGGTCGAATCCGACCTCGACATCGAATGGTCGGGAGCAACCGCGCGCAATGCGCAAATTATCTTCGTCAACGCTCCCGCCACGTTTAATTCCCAATGCAATGAAATCACGAACAACGGCGGCACCAACGCCTCTCTGGCCTATGCCATCGACAACGTAGTCGCTCCGGTCATCAGTATGAGCTATGGTCTTTGCGAGCCCGAGGCTGAGTCGCTGGAAACCGAGCTTCAGCAAGGCAACGCCGAGGGCATCACCATCATGAACTCCTCGGGCGACTCGGGCGCGGCCACCTGTGACCGCAACCCGCCGAGTGACGAGACTAGCCCGCCATTTGCCGGCGCGGTCGGCGGATTGGCGGTGAATTATCCCGCCAGCAGCCCGGAGGTGACCGGCGTGGGCGGCACGTCTATCCCTTTTCCCACCTTCTACAACAGCAGCTATTGGAATTCGAACAGTTCCAGCACCGTCAACTTCGGCGGGTCGGCACTCACGAGCCTTGAGGGGCAAGAGGCTTCCTGGAACGACACTGCGGCATTTGCGCAGCTCTGTGTGGACGGCGATCCCGGTCTCAACCCTCTTTTCTGCTCGCAGGGCGGTAATAAGCCGGTGGGTGGTTGGGTCGATATTACCTCCGCCGCGACCGCGCAGGAAGACCTCTGGATCTCCGGCGGTGGTGGCGGTGTGAGCAACTGTTTCAATGAGACCGGAGAGGGCATCTGCACCAGCGGGCTCGCACGCCCTTCCTGGCAAACCGTAACAATTCCCGGCCAGGGGAGTCCGCAGAGCACGTACCGTTTAGTGCCTGATGTCTCGCTGTTGGCGTCACCGGAGTTCCCAGGTTACATCTTCTGCACACCACTAGATCAATGGGGTTTCTCAGGCACAGGCAGTACCTGTGCCGGCGGCGTTTCAAGCGCCGTGGATAACTACGAATCGGTCGTGGGCGGAACTTCTGCCTCGTCTCCTGTCTTCGCCGGCATCGTCACCCTGGTCAATCAGTATCTCGGAAGTGCCGGTCTGGGCAACATCAATCCCACGCTTTACAGTCTGGCCGCGACCCCGGCCAATGGAGCGTTTCACCACATCACTAGCGGGGACAACGACGTTTACTGCCAGAAGAACACGCCTTCTGGTCAGCCCACCGATGTAATCTGCCCGACGGCGGGTGTCTTCGGCTTCGACGCCTCTAACTCCGACTCGACGACTGGATATAACGTGGTCGCGGGTCTTGGCTCCGTCGATGGCAATAGCCTCGCCGTTGCCTGGGCCGCTTCCCGTGGCACTGGGAGTTCGATCACGATTACGCCATCCGCGACAAATGTCACCATAGGCACCAGCGTGACCTTTTCGGTTTCGGTTACACCTGCGAGTGGCGTGGGTTCAGTCCGGTTCTCCACTCTCAATGGCGCCACGACGACAGTTTTGGGGAGTGCGACTCTGAACGTTCCCTACCCGTCAACCACAACCGGAACGGCAAAGTTCGCCACTACAGGACTACCGGGCGGCACCAACAGCGTCACAGCCACCTACACGGGAGACGCGTCGGTCAGCGCCTCGACCTCTGCCCCCACGACCGTTATCGTTACGGTCCCGTTCACCATGTCCGCTAGTGCGCTCAACCCAGCGAGCGTCCCCGCGGGGCAGACGGCGACGTCGACCGTAACCATTACGCCCACCAGCGGCTTCACCGGTACTGTAAACTTCACGAACTCCACAGCGTCCAATCCCGGCAGTTGCACTGCGAATCTGCCCGCGGGAGCGCTTTGCAGTTTCAGTCCCGGTAGCGTCACGCTCGACGGTAACCCTGCGCATACGATGCCCGTCGCCCTGACCATCACTACCCTTGCCAACATGGCGCTGCCCTCGGGCGCGCAGGCGATCACTGTTACTGGCACGAGTGGCGCGTCGGCGGTTACCGCAACCGTCAACATGACGGTGACCACGACCAACCAGTCCTTCGCCCTGACCACAACTGCCGCCACCTTCCCAGTGACAGTGGGAGGAACGGCTCCGATCAATCTCACCGTTACCGGCACGGGCACACCCATTTCCTTTGTAACTAGCAGTGTTACGGCTCTGCCGCTCACCTATACCTGCTCGGGAACGCCTTCTTTGGCCACGGCGGAAATCTCCTGCCAATGGAGTCCCTCGAACGGCCAGTCCGTCACTGCGGCCGGGGTCACGCTCAATCTCGTAACCACCGCCCCCACTACCGGGCAACTGCGCCCGCCTATGGAGCGCGGCAGCCGCATCTTGTACGCTCTGCTCCTTCCCGGCTTGTTCGGAATTGTTTTTGCTGTGGGATCACGCACTCGCGGCCTGCGCTTGCTCAGCCTGATCATGGTTCTCGGCCTCTCCACACTGTGGTTAGGCTCTTGCGGCGGCAGCGGCGGCGGCGGCACCAAGACCCCGACAAACCCAGGGACGCCTGCTGGCTCCTACGTGGTTACCATCAACGCCACCACTGGCGGCGCGAATCCGGTTCCGCTCACCAGCAACGGGTCGCCGCTTACTATCACTCTCA
>Ga0206856_10073_pt1 | contig 35497 bp, 22 predicted proteins | sample Alteio_BWOrgCont_48_FD_152630 | JGI IMG/M metagenome (GOLD analysis project Ga0206856, IMG submission 152630) | Enriched cells from forest soil in Barre Woods Harvard Forest LTER site, Petersham, Massachusetts, United States -... | ecosystem: Environmental > Terrestrial > Soil > Temperate forest >...
ATATGGGTGACTTGCAACCGCTGCGCAAACTCCGTCGGGCTCATGGATTTCTTGATGGCAGCGACACGCGCATCCGCTTGCTGCTGGCCGGCGGCTTTTTCGTCAGCGGTGGCCTTTTGCAAGACGAGTTGCATTTCGATCAATTGTGAAACGACATGATATTCAGCGTCTGGCGGCAGATCGTCTTTGGGATTCTGGGCCTTGGCCGTGGCCAACAATTGATCCATGTCCCGCCACTTGATCTCAAAGCCTTTCCCTTTGACCATAACGGTATCGTTGGCTGGTGGCACTGTTCTCACTGTAGGGGTGGTTCCAGTATCAGCGGTGGCATCGGCGGCCACGGCCGGTGAGCAGGCAATTAATAAAGTCAGCACTAGCGCAGATGTGAAAACACGATTCATTTTAATTCGTCTTGGATTGGCCGTTGGTTCAAAAAATGAAGGAAGCAGGTCGTCAACGCCAGATATTTGGCATCGGTAGAACTCCCGATAGGTTTCTTCCCGGCAATCTCTTATAGTGGTCTTGCTTTCCGCTTATATTCCTTGGTCCGTTTGCTTGCTCAAAAACAATGGCCAGGCGTTAAGGCCGTTATAGGTGGCGCCCATGGAAGGGCTGCGCAAACTCTTTGCGTGAAGGCTGTGGAAAACAACGAATACCAGAAAGCACATCCAACATGAATAGCTCACTCAAAAAACTCGGTGGTGGAATGGCGGCCTTGGCGCTGTTCTGCTCCAGCGCCTTCGCGGCCGGGCACACCTACAACCTGTCCTGCATTGCCACCGGCAATTGGAACAGCGCGGGCGTCCGCACCAGCTCGAATTATCAAATAGGCTACTCGACGGAACTGCCTAACGAGCAAGCCGATTATTTCGAATTCGATTTGACCCCGGCCCAGGGCAAAACAATTACCAGCGCCAATATGCTGATCATCGGCAGCACCGACTACAGCATCAATTCCTACTGGCCCAACCCCGATAATGGCAATCCCTCGCACATTCAATTCAAGGTGCGTTGTGCCGCCCAATGCAATCCGGCCTATCCCATTACCTTGAGCCAGATGACCACCGGACAGAACAGCACCATCACCTACACCAATATGTCCGACTTCAATCGGAATACCGATCTCGGTTACGGGTGGGTGGCGGACGGTCTCCATCCCGGCACCCGGTTCGACTGCTTCCATTATGAATTGGTCGGCACCGGCGAAGGCGGCAAGAAAGTTGGTCCTTGGCTCCAGGACGAATGCAATACTGGTGGCGACTGGTGCATGGTCACCTATGATGGCTATGATCTGAATCAGCAGCTCCAGCGCCCCACCGAAAATTACATCTGGGGTGGCACTTCCTTCACCTCTGCCATTCAGTTGCAGATCATCACCTCGAACTAATCGAGGTTATGCAGGCGAACGTTGATTAAAACCTGACGCTTCCTCCTACGCAACTTATTCAAGTCGAGGAGCCGGATCATCCGGTCCGGCTCCTCTGGACTTGTTACTTGAATATAAGTTTTGGCCCTAATGAAAACAGTTATCAAACGATTACTCGCGGGAGTACTGGCCATTGCCGCAATATTCAGCTGGCAATGGAGCCGGCCTTTTGCGGGGCGGGACGCACTTAGGAAAAATGCCGTTAGTGCTTCGAGTACTGTAAAATTAGTTTCCAGCCCATCAGTGCAGCACATTAAGGTCATGCGTGCGCCGCCCCGAGTTTGCGCGTTCACTCGCAGAAACACGGACCTTGATTCATGCAAAAATGCGCCAGTGGCTCGCCGTGCAAGCCGCTGGCGGTGATGATAACGATCATTCCATGCAGGAACTGGAGGCGCTGCTGGCCAATGGCGATGCGGTGGATATCATCCAGTCGCTCTCCCCCGACGAACTCAACACACCCTTTGGCATGGAAGTGCTGGGCCAGTGGACTCAGACCGATTTGGTTTCCGCTACCAATTGGGTGGCTACGAATCAAAATGCCATGGAAGACTTGACGGCCGTCGTGGCGCAGAACTGGGCCGCTCGACCCGCAGATTTAATGGATTACTTAAGCCAAGTGCCGGAAGGCGCTTGGAAACAGAATTTTTTACTCGAAACCGCTTCGTTGTTGACGACGAAAAATCCTGAAACAGCCCTCAGCCTGGCGCAACAAATGAGCCCCGGCAGTGTGCAAACCAACTTTTTACAATCGGTGGCAGGCGATTGGATTAGCAGCGATCCAACGGCGGCCCTCGCGTGGATCAGGCAAGTGGATGACCCGGTTTTGCAGGAACAATTAATTGCCGCAGCCGCCAAATCGTACGCGCTAACCAATCCAGCCCAGGCGGCGGACTTACTGGCTTCCTCGGTCAAGTCTCCGGACGTGGTAAACGATGCGGCGCTCAGCATCCTCTCGACCTGGGTGGCCCACGACCCGCAAGGCGCCGCGAATTGGGCCACCTTGTTCCCGCGCGGCGATACGCAAAGTGCCGCGATCAATCTCGTTTCGAATCATTGGCTGCAAACCGATCCCGCGAGTGCGTCACAGTGGGTGCAAAGCCTTCCAACCCAATTTTAGGTTTACCCCCGGCAGCGCTTTACTGCTTTTCTACTGCGTTGACCCAATAATCAACCGCCTTTTCCTCAATGGGAATTCGAGTAGGTTCCAACACGGTGCTTGCGGATTCTCCAGGGCCGACCGAAAGGTAGGCGCCCTTGTCTTCGTTCACGCTGCCTTGAATAATGGCGCCAGGACAACGGTCGAGGCGTATTACGGGGAATCCTGCTAAACCAGTGCGGGTCGATACATTTATCAACTTCAGTTTACTGGAATCGCTGATGAGAAAGCTCGGTCCGTTTTCCGGCATCATCCCCACATTGCTCAATTCCAACCCGCTCGTGAATCGCGCGCGCAGGCCGCCAGCGCCCGAGGCAGTAATGTCGCTCAGCCGCAATTCTTCGATGGGCTTTTCGGGCAGGCCTGCGATATCGATGGTTACGGGTGTGCCGGGCTTGTTGCCGCTGATGCTCACCGGGTTCCAGCCAAAGTCAAAGGAGCCGCGGGCATGTTCGATGGTAATTCGGCTGATGGCGATGTTGCGAAAAATCGGTGTGCGTTCGGAAACCGGTTCCGGGCTGGGCGGGGTTTCGCCCTGCATCGTGTAATACTCCGAAACACTTATGGCCCGGCCCACGTTGTCCATCACCAGATTGTCAATCTGCACGTTTTCCACCACACCGCCCCGCCCGCGTTCACTCTTGATGTTGATGCCTGCCTGCGTGCCCTGGCAGACGACATTATTCACCACCACGTTGCGAATGCCGCCGGAAGTTTCGCTGCCCATCACAATTCCGCCCGAACCGCGATGAATGAGGCAGTTGGTGATGGTGACATTCTCAGTCGACCGATTCACGCGCAAACCGTCGGCGTCCTTGCCAGCTTTGAGGGTGATCGCGTCATCGCCGTTGTCGAAGTAGCTGTCGGAAATCCGCACATCGCGGCTCGAATCAATATAGATGCCACCTGTGAAAGCGCCCGGGAAGGTTTCCAGCGACACCCCGCGCACCGCCACGTTCTGGGAATAGAGCAGATGAATGGACCAAAACGGAGAACCGACCATATGGATGCTTTCGATGACGACGTCCTTGCAGTTCATCATTCGAATGAAGTCAGGCCGCAAATGTGGCGCAACCTTCAGATACTCCTCATCTGGCTGAGGTGTTTTTTGCTGTAGGAGCGTGAGTAATTCATTCCACTCCGGCCCAAACGCCGAACCTGAGCCCGTCGCCGTCTTGGGTTGCGGTCCGCCAAATAATTGTACCCAGTCTGCGTTGTCAGTCGTAATTTCCCCATGCCCGGTAATGGTGACATTTTCCAAGCCGGTTCCTCCGATGAGTGGAACTGGGCTAAGGCATTCGATGCCTTGCACTCGCCCCTTTGAATAGGGCAGACGCGCCGCAGGAAATTCCAAGACGGCTCCGGCCTCAATGTCCACGACGAGATTGCTGGTCAACTCAATCGGCCCGCAGATATATTTTCCTGCGGGAAAGATTACTGTACCGCCACCGGCAGTTTTGGCCGCCTGTATCGTGGCGCGGATTGCTTCAGCTGCCGGGGCCGACCCGTCGTTGTGCGCGCCGTAATCCATCACATTGAAAACCACGCCCACGCCCCAAGCGTTCGCAGCGAGCAGCAGGAAGGCCCAGTACAAAAGCTGTCGGCGCATTAGGTAGGGCAGGGACATGGGTAAGACAAGCGAACCCCGGTGGGGGTTCGCGAGTCCAAACTATGAGCGCGAATGGCGTTGGCTTACGATTTCGGCGGCGTAATTGGCGTGCCGTCGAGTTTGAAATTCGGATTCACTTCGAGGCGCAAGTAGTCCCACACCACGCCGCTTTGGAGGCTGCCGGCGGGTACGGTGAGCGTCATTTCGTTTTCACCGGGTTTCAGCACCGAAGCGTCGAAGGTCAGCATCCGTTCCTGCCAGATGCCTTTGGTCGTGTTGTAGCGCATGGCGTTCGTCGCGGCGATGGGGGCATTGTTCTTGTTGCTATTATCGCCAATGGCGCCAACGGCCTGGCCATTGACCGCCACGGCCAGCCCATTGTTCATGGCGTCAGCGCCGGCCAGTGCCACGCGAAAGGCCGCGTAACCCTGGGTCGCTTTATCCATGTTGAATTTGATCGTCCACGTCGTCGCCCGGCCGCGGCCATAGAGACCCCAGGGCCCCGGCGAGTTGGGTTGGGCTGCTCCGCCATTGGGGTCCGGCCTGGTTTGTGGGTATTCGTCCAGCGAATAGGCTTTCACCCAGCCAAAGCGCTGGTTGGCGGGATCTTTGGCGTCGGGATTGAGCCACAACGCGGTATCGGCCGTGGCGTGCGGCACTTCCTCAAAGAACCAGTCCTTGTGGTAATCGCTCTTGCCGATGGTGTAGGTCAGATCATTGGGGAATAACAAGGAATAGCGCAGGTTCCAGCCCCAGAGCCAGTAGTTGGCGCCGTCACCCTTGAAAAACTTATCGGCGTCGTGGGAGGGGTAGCCAATTTCCCAGACTTGTTTGCCGTAGCGCACCGGTTGCCAGGAGACTTTACCCAAGTCGAGCGTCTTGCCCGCCGTCACGGTGATATTGGCCTGGGCGAGTTCGCCGAGGACGCCATCCGCCCAGGCATGCAGCGTGTAGGTGCCGGGGCGAACGTCGGTAATGGTAAATTTGCCGTTGTCGCTGCCGTTGTTCCAAAACTGGTAGAATTTTGCGTCATGCGCGTAGTCGATAACGCGATTGGCGAAAAAGCCGCCGCTGCCTGTGTAATCCGGATGCGCCAGGCCGACCATCAGGCGGGGCAGCTTGGTCGAGGCAGCATATGGATCATTTAGGACGATTTGACCAGTCACCGAACCACGTTCATTTTTGTGCGGATAGTCCACGCCGCTGACCCAGTCGTACGGCCATTTGGCGCGTTCGGTTTTGGCCATGGCGAGGGCGTCATTAAATAAAGCATTGGCGTTGTCGGTCCACGAGGCGGGGATGGTCGGGTTGCCCGCGGTTGCAGCCAGCGTGTCGAGTTCGGTCTGCGAGGCCGTTTTATAGGTGCCCAACTCATTGACATAAACGTAAATCGGGCCAATCACTTTGGTCCAGTCTTCCCCGGCAGCAATGCTGCACTGCGCGCCGCCGCCATAGTGCGTCCCGCGCCAATAATCGAGAATGATGGGAGCGGGATTGGCATTGTCGCCAAAGTGGGCGTCCAATTCCTGCTTCGACGCGCCACCGCTGAGGTATTCAATCGTCGGATTGATAAACCAGATGCCGAGGTGATTCTGCGTGCTCGACCACCCATAGGCTGGGGTCGTGTATTGCACTGCCGAATAGCTGTATTTGTGTTCGACGGAATTTTTGTAATTGCCCTTGCTCATGATGCGCTGCTCCTTGGCATTGACGACCACGCCGGTGCCCCAATCCGTCGGTGCGCATTCGAGCATGTTGCGATCCTTGTCCACCGAGATCCAGTCAAACTCCCGGTTCATCGAGACAATAAACCGGCTTTCGCCAATGCTCGCTGCGCCATACGAGGCCGGGTGTGAAAAAATCGCGTAAGTGTATATGCCGCTGTCGCCGCGGTGCAAGGTGACGCGAAGTTCGAGATCGATATTGACAGTGCCCGCAGCCGACTGGCCGGGCGAGTTCGGCGACAAACCGACTTGCCCGCCCGTGACGCCTTTGACGGCCACCTCGGCGCGTTCACCGCCGTTGGTCGCCGGGTCAATGGTCACGGTGTCGGTCAAACCGTTTACTTGGGCTGCGGCAGAAGGATCTTCCTCCCAATTGCCGCTCGCGCGTACCCCGGCATTGGGTCCTCCGAAACCACCAAAACCGCCACGTCCTCCGCGAACGCCGGGCGCGACTGGAGCTGGCGGTGCTTTCTCGGCATCAGTGGCTTTAGGCAGGTAAAAGAACGACATTTGGCCCGAGCGCTTTTGCACGGTGGCGCGGATGATTCCGTTGTCGAGTATCCAGGTGGCGCCGTTGTCCGTGATGGTCACGGGCGCGTTGATGGCGGGTTTGGCAATCGTGGGCGCGGCATCGGCGGCGCGGAGCATTTCGCCTCCGCTCAGGGTAAATGCGGCGGCAGCCGCAGTGGAGAGGACGACTAGACGGCGAAAACGACGGGGCAGGGAGGCGTTCATGGGGAAACCTTTCCAAACAGGGGTGAAAAGAATCGGGTAGGGGAACCCAACCAACGGGGTAAAACATATCCAACAAAATTCATTCCGCCGGGGAAGGCAAGCATACAACCGTTGCACTCCCCGGATTGACAGGCTGGGGGATTGGTTGAATTGTGGAGGTGCTTTTACCCCATGAATAATACCCCCTTCTTTGCTCATCGTCGATTTTCGGTTGCTCTGTTCAGCTTGGGCCTCTTTGCGGCAATTCTTTCTCCTCTCGCGCACGCCGACCCCATCACCATCGACGCCAGCGTCGCGCCCGCCGCGCCGTCGCCACTCAATTTCGCCACGGGAGGCAAATCGCCTTCCGGGCACGAACTCGCAGTCAACAATCGCTACTTCACCCTCGACGGCCAGCCGTTTTTTCCTGTCATGGGCGAGTTTCACTACTCGCGCTATCCGGCCAGCGAATGGGAGGACGAAATCCTCAAAATGAAAGCCGGCGGCATCACGGTCATTTCCGCCTACATTTTTTGGATTCACCACGAAGAAGTTGAGGGCCAATTCGACTGGGCGGGGCAAAAAGACCTGCGGCATTTTGTCGAACTCTGCGCCAGGCACGGTCTCATGGTCTGGGTGCGTATCGGCCCGTGGGACCATGGCGAAGTGCGTAACGGCGGCTTTCCTGACTGGTTGGTGGCCAAAGTGCGCGCCCGGCGCTCAAACGACCCAACCTACCTGGATTATGTTGCAAAATTCTACGACCAAATCGGCCAGCAGTTGAAAGGGCTTTTCTGGAAAGACGGCGGCCCCATCATCGGCGTGCAGGTGGAAAATGAATACCATCCTGGTCGTGGCGGCATCGAGCACATGAATCAGCTTTTGCACATGGCCCGCGCCTCCGGCATTGACGCGCCATTCTATACCGAAACCGGCTGGGACAACGCCGCCGTGCCCGCCACGGGTTTTCTGCCGGTCTTTGGCGGTTACACCGAACAGTTTTGGAGCAATAGCCTCAACGAATTGCCGCCGAACCAAAACTTTTTCTTCGATAACATTCGGGCCGAGGACAATGTCATGGGCGATTTGTCGCCGAAAAACGCCAACTACAATACCAAGTACGACAACTTCCCTTTCCTGACCGCCGAAATGGGCGGCGGCATGGCCATCGCCTACCATCGTCGGCCCATCATGTACGCGGATGACTCCACCGCCGCAGCCTTGGTCAAGCTCGGCTCCGGCATCACCGGCCTCGGTTATTACATGTATCATGGCGGAACCAACCCGGATGGTTTGACTTCCCTCCAGGAAACTCAATCGCAGCCCGACGGCGCGGGCTATAACGACATGGAACAAAAATCCTACGACTTCCAAGCCCCGCTCGGCGAGTTTGGGCAGTTCCACCCGTCGTTCTTTACGATGAAGGCCGTCAATATGTTCGTGGATGAATTCGGCAGTAAATTGGCGCCTATGGCGGCGTATTTCCCCGCGCAGATTCCGCAAAGCACCAAAGACACCGCCACCCCGCGTGTCGCCGCCCGCTCCGACGGCAAAGCGGCCTTCATTTTTATCAACAATTATGAGCGCAACTACCCGCTCGATGAGCACAAGGATTTTCAAGTGTCCTTAAAATTGCCCTCGGGTGAAATAAAAATTCCGCAACAACCGACTACCATTCCGAGCGGCACCTACGCCATCTGGCCGGTGAATTTTGATATCGGCGGAGTGAACCTGCGTTATGCCACTGCCGATTTGTTGTGCAAGCTCTCTGAGCCCAAAGCCGACACCTACGTTTTCATGGAGACGGCCGGGGTAAACCCTGAGTTTACTTTCGATTACGCGCCTGGAGATGTCGTGGCCTGCTTGCATGGCCACGGCGCCAACCAGAACGGCGTGTCTATAAACAATGGCATTGATTGCGGTCCGGAGGTCGCGATTCAGGTTTTCCACGCCGGCAAAACGACCCAGATCATCGTCCTCACCCACGAGCAAGGCCTTAACTTCTACAAAGCCAAAGTGGGTGGCCGCGACCGGTTGTTCCTCTCTCAGGCCGGATTGTTTTTCGACGACGACCAGGTCCACTTGACCTCGCGCAATCCGGCGGATTTGAAAGTGGGCGTGTATCCGGTTTTTGCCGATACCGGTCCAAATTTTCCCGCTGCCGGCAAGGATGGCATCTTCCAAGTCTATGTTGCCAATTTGAATAATTTGCCCGGAAAGATTTTACTTTCAACTGACACGCCCACCAAACCCGCCGCCCCTTCCGTCCCGGCCAAGGTAAACCCCCGTCGACGCGTAGTTATGGAGCCGAATGACGCTGATTTCGATCGCGCCGCTGTCTGGTCCCTCAAAATCCCGTCTGGCGTACTCACCGAGAGTCCCCATCAGCCCGTTTTGCAAATCGACTACGAAGGTGACGTCGCCCGCCTGTACGCCGGTGACCGTTTTCTCGACGACAATTTCTACAAGGGCACGACCTTTGAATACGGCTTGTGGCGTTTGACGCCGGAGGAAATTCAGAAGGGTCTCGATTTGAAGATTCTGCCGCTGCGTCAGGACACCGCGCTCTTTTTGGAAAAAAGCGCGCGACCGGAATTCACCGGCGGGCAGGATGTGCTGAAAATCAAGAGCATCAGCATCGCCTGGGATTACACCGCAGTCCTCAGCGACGCCTCGAAGCCCAATCTTGCCAAATTCAAGGGGAAACAATAGTTGCCACTATGAAGTTCAGTTCAAGTCACCACGCGTTCGGACTGATGCGCTCAGCTATTTTTTTCGCGGCGCTGGCGTTTTTCCTTCCGGCGCGTGCCGCGGATGTCCCAGCCTTTTGGAAATTCGCCGACCAGCCGCCCATGGGCTGGAATAGTTGGGATTGTTTTGGCACGACTATTACCGAAGACCAAACCAAGGCCGAGGCCGACTACATGGCCAAAAACCTCAAGGCCCACGGCTGGCAATATATCGTCGTGGATATCCAGTGGTACGAGGCCGGCCACAAAGCCGCGCGTGATGTGCAAAATTATCTCGGCAACCCTTATCTTGTCCAAGGTGAGCGCTTTCGCGGCACGGCGGAATATTCTCTCGACGAATTTGGGCGCTTCGTCCCCGCGCCCAATCGTTTTCCTTCCGCCGCCAACGGCGCGGGCTTCAAGGCGCTGGCCGATTACATTCACGGCCTTGGCCTAAAATTCGGCATCCACATGATGCGCGGCATCCCGCGCGAGGCTGTCGCTAAAAACGCGCCCATCAAGGGCACCACTTTTCATGCCGCCGACGTGGCTGATCAATCGAGCCGCTGCCCTTGGAATCCCGACATGTACGGTGTGGACCTGACCAAACCCGGCGCGCAGGAATATTATAACTCCATTTTCGAAATGCTCGCCCAATGGGGCGTGGACTTCGTGAAGGTGGACGACATCGCGCGCCCGTATCACCAGCCCGAGATCGAAGCCATTCGCAAAGCCATTGACCTCGCTGGCCGGCCCATGGTGCTCAGCCTCTCGCCCGGCGCCACGCCCATCGCCGACGGCGCGAGCGTCGAGCAAAACGCCAACATGTGGCGTGTGAGCGACGATTTTTGGGACACCTGGCGCGATGCCCGCGGCGGCGGCCTCTTCCCACAATTTGCCCGCTTGCGCGATTGGACGCCCTTTCGCGGCCCCGGGCATTTCCCCGATGGCGATATGTTGCCACTGGGCATGGTCAAGCTCACCCAGCCCACCAAATTTAGCCGCGATGAACAATACACACTGATGTCCTTGTGGTGCATCGCCCGCTCGCCGCTCATTCACGGCGGGGACTTGATTAAGACCGATGATTTCACCCTGTCGCTGCTGACTAATGACGAAGTGCTCGCGGTCGACCAAGCCAGCGCCAACAACCACGAACTGTTTAATCATGACGGATTTATCGCCTGGATTGCCGATGTACCGAATTCAGAGGACAAATACGTGGCAGTCTTCAACACCAACGATGTGCCTTCCGGCAAAGCGTCCGTGACGATTAATTTGACCGATTGCGGTTTGAGCGGCATCGTCTGCGTGCGCGATTTATGGCAGCAAAAAGATTTGTACGATACCAAAGTCCAGTTTGCCCCCGTCATCAACCCCCACGGCGCGTGGCTTTTCCGATTGTCTCCAGTTAAGGATTTGAGCGCTCCACTAAAAACCAATTAAGGAGCAGCTGTACTGGCCGGTGTGGATGGCGCGGCAGGAGCAGGTGAGGCGACCGGAGCCGCTGTCGCCGGCTTCACATAAATCGACGACAGCGCCCGCAGTATTTGCTCCAACTGGGCGTAGTAATCGTCTTCCCTCATCGTGCTTTTTTGCGCGCGGAGCATTTCAATCTCTTTTTCACAATCGACCCGAAATTGCCGGTCTTTATCGGTCAACGCCTGTTCGGCCGGCGAAGAGACGAGCGATACCAAACGCGCAAAATCGCCATCAGGTTTCACATTGTTCTGGGGGCGGCGGACGAGTCTCAGACCCTCGAACCAACTGGCCGGGGTGCCGCGTTTGTCGCCGTTGTCGTCGATGAGCGCGTGCTCCGTCGCCATGCGGTCATTCTCCGTGTAAAAATCCTGCGCGCGCTTGGCGGCGACGACAAATGCTTCCAGCACCGACACCTGGCCGTCCTGATCAATGTCTGCGGTGGGGTCATTGATCGCCTCGGCAAATTTTTCACCCAGGCGCGCATAGTTCACCTCCTGGCCGCTTTGCGTGGCGGTGATGATGATGCGGTTCGGCGCGGACAACGCATTGATAAACGGCGCGCTGGCCGACCCGCCATCGACAAAAACCAGCGGACGCGTGACCGGCTTCAACCACGTCGCCATTTCCGCCGCCGACACATCCACGCCGCGCAAATTCATTCGCGCGTCTTTGCCGTCAAAGGTACCATGGCCCAAATAAATAATCCAGACCGGCACGCTGGTGTCACTAGCAAGCTTCGCAATCCAGTCGTGCAGTTTGTCGCGGTCGAGACTGTTTTTTTCCGGGTCGGCGTCTTTTTGGTCATCAAGGCCGATGACTGTGCAATTCGCGTTGGCCGCGGCACAATTGTCCTGCCACGTTTTGGCGGCCTTCGCAAAACCTGCGGCATATTCATCCTCCCCCGGTGAGCCAACGACAACGCAGACCTCGTTCGTCACCGGTGCGGCAGTGGCAGGAACGATGCCCAGGAGCATCAGTGCGCAACAAACTATTACGGCAAATTTCATGGCAGGCCTTTCCAGCGGCGCCAGCCCCATTCGGCAAGGAAGCACAACAGCACGGCGAGAAAGAGGCTGCTCTGTTGCCACCAGGGCTCCGACCGTTGCTCGGTGATGGGCGCAAAGCGTTTCGGCAGCATTTGCGCCAGTTGGTCGAGTTGCGACCACTCGATGACTTGTCCGCCCGTGCGCCGCGCCACTTCTTCCATCAAGGCGCGATTCGGCGCCAGCGATTGAAATTCCTCGATGGCTGGATCATTGACCCAGCCCGATTGCGCATGGCCCAAATTTTTGCCCGAGCGGTCCACCACATCGGCCTCGGCCATATACGCGCCCGCCTCGCGCGGCGTGAACGTGGCGGCAAATTGCCCCGGTACATCGGGCACCGGCTCGGCGGGTAGCGTTACTTCGGTAAAGGCGGATGCGCCAGTAGTATTCGCTGCGCCCACGCGGGTGACTTTCACTTTGGCCGTGCCGAGGTCGAGCGGGCGGTAATCTTGGTCAAAGGCTTTCACGCGCAACGTCACGCTATGGCCGTCGGCGGCCGGTTCGACTTTTAATTCCACCGGCGCGGGCACATCGGTCACCAGCCAGCGGGCAAGTTGCCGCCAAAAACGCGAGAGGTCGGCCATTTCCGTGTCGCCCTTCATGCCCCACAGCCACATGTCGCCCACCGCCACGCACGCCACGCGCCCCGCGCCGTAATTTTGTGCCACGAGCGAAGGAAAGACTTTGCCGGTTTCATCGGTTACGGTGGCGAGCACCGTCGCCCCAGGCTTGATGCCGTTCAACGCATTGGAAACTAGAAAGCGTGGCATGTTGTTCAATCGCGCGCGTTCTTCCGATTCCGTCGAGCGCACGCGCGTCCACGATTCCAGCCAGCCTTCGCGCGTCAGATTCCAGGCCAGTTGTCCCTGCGGAGTGGTCGAAGCTTTGCGGTCAAGGTAAACCGGCAGCGCGTTGGCGAGTGGAGTATTGACATAACCACCGGCCTCCATCGTGTCCGCGCCGCCAAGCAGCAGCAGCCCGCCACCGCGTTCGGCAGCGAAACGCCGCAGCATGGCCAATTGGTCATTGGTGAAAAACGCGGCCTCCACTTTGTCGATGATCACCGCATCATAAGCAAACAGGTCGGTCGCATTGCGCGGGAAACCCGCGCGCAATTCGTTTTGGTTTGCTGCGTCTGCATACACGATGCGCACGACGGGCTGGTCGTACAACTGCGTGTCGTCACCCGAATTGAAGCCCTGAAACAGCGGATTGTTCGTGTCGTTGCGACCAATGAAATCAAATTTCGGCTCGCGTTTGGCCACGCGAATGATGCCGTCGAGTTTCAACTGCGGATCATCGGTCAACGCACGATTGAGGAATTTGAATTCCCAATTCGGCCGGCCGGCGACGTACAGAATGCGGTAGGCCGGACGCCCGCGGTCGACCATGAACATGCGGTGGTTATTGGCGGTGGTGGCTTCGTCAATCGTTTTGCCCGGGGGCGGGGTGATGGCCACGTTGAAAAATTGCGCGCCTGTGCCCGCCGGATGCCAGTCGAAACTCGCGTCCACGCTCTGGTCGTCGGTAATGAGCCGCACGGTTTGCGGTTTGGGGGTGGGGTCGGTCTGGCCGGGCTTTACCGCTGGCGCATTCAGCGGCAGCACGCTGACTTGCACATCCTGCGTGCCCACGCCTTCGCCGGCGATTTCCGCGCGCACCGAAACGGGCGCGTCATCGAAAGCGGTTTGTCGCACGTCCACCTGCGCGAGCCGGATGTCGCGCAAGCCCTCGGCTTTGCCTATGAGCACCGGGTACACTGGCGGCAGTCCGCTCAAGTCCGGCAGTGCCGCGGCCAAGTCCGTGGCGTCGCCATCCGTAAAAAGTAAAATACCCGCCAATGGCTGTCCGGCCATCCGTTCCCGCACCGAACTCAACGCCGCCGCGAGTGCCGTGCGTTCGCCTTTGAAATCGAGTTCGCTGAAGTCGCGTACCCGGCGCAAATCCGTGTCAAAAATATACGGGCGCATCTGGTATTGCGCGGATAACGACGCCAGCCAATGGCTGTCCATCCCCGTCAGCGCCGTGCGCACTTGTTCGCCGCGCGTTTGTGCCGAGCCGGCATCTTTAATCGTCAGGCTCTGGCTGTTATCGGCGAGGATGGCAAGAAAGTTGGCGCCCGGTTTGGCTTCGGGAAAAGTTCGCTGCGGATCGAGCAGGCAAAGTAGCAACAGACAGATACCGAGCAGGCGCAAACCCAGCGCCACGGCCATCGTGAATTTGTGGGTGCGGGCCGGGCGCACCGCAGCCAGCGCCAGCGGCACGAGCGCCACCGCCAGGGCCAGCACCACCCAGCGCCAGGCGCCGGCGGCGAAAATAATTGAAGCGAGCTCCCGCGGCATTGTGAAAAACAAGAAAAGAAGCCGGGGGCGGCTTAGTTACCCAACGCCTCGTAATATTTTTTCACCGAGTCGGCGTATTTTTCCGGCACGGGGTCCTGGTCCACCGGTTGCAGCGAATCGGGCTGGTCGATATGTGCCAACTGTTGCTTGATGGCGGTGCTTACTTTGCTCAAAGGCGACATCACATTGTCCATCACGAGATTCCACTGGGGCGACAGGCTGTGCTGGATATAATTGCGGCGCATATCGTCGGCTTGGGCGCGCGCGTTGGCCAGCTGCTGGCGCAATTGCGGGTCGTCGATTAAATTAGTCACGGTGTTCAGGCGATTGGCCCAGTCGGCATAATTGCCGCCGGTGATTGGTCCGCCATTATTGATGCCGCCGACGGGTCCGCCAATTCCGCCATTGTTGCCGCCCAATTGTTGGGCCAGCAGGCCTGCACCGCCGCGACCGCCGCCTCCGGCACGTGGGCCGCCTTGGCCATTGCCAGGTTGTCCGCCATTTCCGCCACGTTGCCCAGCCTGACCACCACGGCCTTGCCGCCCGCCCTGGCCTTGTTGTCCAGCGGCATCGGCGGGTTGGCCCTGATCAACCGATTGGTCAACTGCGTTGTTATCTTGGGCCAATTGATTGTCTTGCGGATTGCCATTTCCTTGTCCGCCGCCCTGGCCGCGCTGGCCTCCTTGACCCCGTTGACTGCCCTGACCGCGTTGTCCACCTTGACCGGGTTGGCCGTCTTGGGCCGTTTGTTGGTCACCCGGCTGCCCACCTTGCCCACCTTGGCCACGTTGGCCGTTTTGACCGCGCTGTCCGCCTTGACCTTGGCGTTGGCCACCTTGACCATCCTGCGCAGTTTGCTGGTCACCCGGTTGCCCACCTTGACCGCGCTGGCCGTTTTGGCCTCGTTGTCCGGCCTGACCCTGGCGTTGTCCGCCCTGGCCTTGTTGTTGCCCACCTTGGCCATTTTGCCCGGGTTGGCTGCCATCCTGGGGTTGGCCGATATTCTCGTCTCGGAAAGTATTGCTGGAGCTATCCTGCGCCAGTTGGTCGCTCGCGCCATTGTTGCCTTGGCCGTTTTGCCCGCGCTGGCCAGCTTGGCCTGCGCGCTGGCCGGCCTGTCCATTTTGTCCAGGCTGTCCGCCATTGTTATTTTGATTCGCCGCAATGGGGTTGCCGTTCTCATCGGTCGCGGGCGTTTGCCCGGCGTCGCGGAATTGCTGGCTGTCCGTCGGCTGGTCGCGCATCAATTGCTGGGTCAGATCGTTCAGTTCATTCTGCGCAAAACGCAGCGTGGCCGAGTCATCGCCCAAAATGGATTGCGCCGCGCGCTCGACTCCATTGCGCAGTTGCTCGAGGTTTTGCGCCGCGGTGGTTTGCAGCGGCTGCGCCTGGCTGACCAATCCATTCTTCACCAATTGCGAGCTGTTCTTCAAATCATCCGCCGTGGAAAGCTGGGCTTGCTGGCGAAGCAAATCATAAAGCTGCTTGTTCAACGCCGGCTCGGTGTCTTCGCTATCCGTGGCGACTTGCTGGAGCTGCGTCATCAGCTTGTTTAAATTGTTCGCCTGTTGCGTGTAAGATTGGGCCAGTGCCTGACGTTTCGCAGTGTCGTCGAGAGATTGAGTGTCATTCCCGGCGAGTTGTTCCAACTGCTGGCCGTCGGCTTGCTGCTGCGTGGCCAAATCGCGCGCTTGCTGGCGGGCATCCTGCATCTGGGTCGCAAAACGGCTCGCGGTGTCGCGCTGGATGGTGTCCTTCGTTTGCTGCAACGCCTGGTCGGCGCGGGTGCCGGAAGCCAGTGCTTGCGAAACCTGGTTTTGCGCGAGTTGATCGCCCGCCTGGCGCATGTTCTGGCGTGCCTGGTCAAGTTGCTGCCGCGCCTGCTGCGCTTGCTGGCCGGACTGCATCTGGTCGACGTTCTGGCTTGCCTGGTCGAGGTCGGCCAGCATGTTGCGTTGTTCTTCTTGCAAACGTTGCAACTCGCGTTGAACTTCTGCGCGCTGCTGGTCATTTTGCGCGGCGTTGAGCGCCGTCTGCATTTCCTGCAAACGCTGGTTTAAATCCTGCTGGCGGCGGGCCAGGTCGCTCAGGCGGCTTTGCGCTTCCATCTGGTTGCGCTGCTCCTGGGACGCCGGATCCTGCGCGGCCTGTTCCGTTTGATAACGATTCTGCTGGTTGCGGAACTGCAATTGGTCGAGTTGGTCTTGCAAGCGATTGCGCTGTTGCTGGCTCTGTTGGCCTTGTCCGCTGCGATTTTGGGCCACGCGATATTCACGCGCCTGCATCCGCAGCAGCGCCTGGTAGGCGCCTTGCGCGCCGCTCCACGCGGAAGTCAAAGGCGAGAGCGCATTCTTGTCGCCAGCGGTAGAAATGCCGTCCGCGGCCTGTTTCATGAATTTCGCGGCGTCCGCGGCGGCGGCTTGCGCCGTGGGCGATGTCGCTGCCTGCGCGGCGTCAGGCAATTGCGAGAGGGCTTCGTCCTGGCTCTGTTTCAAAGTCGCGATATCGTCCTTGAAGGTTGAAGGAGGCACGTCCTGCTGCTTGAGGTTCCAGATGGCGACGGAAATTTCGCGCTCCAACTCCAATAATTGCTGGGCGGCGGGATTATTGGAATTCTGCTGTTGGTTTTGCTGTTGTTGCTGCTGTTGTTGGCCGCTGGCGGTGTCGTCCTCGTGAAAAATCATTTCAAACGGCCGCACTTCGGCAAACGCCAGGTCGCTGGTCGTGCGACGCACTTTGCCGTCGGGGCCATTGTCATCCGCCCAGGCAAACCACGTCACCAATTCGCCCACGTCAATTTTCTTCGATTCCAAATTAAGCACGTCGTTGAAACTGACCTGGTTGGTGGTGTTGCCCGGCTTATCCAGCGAAATATACTGCGGGTCGCCCGCACCGACGCTGTACGCCAGCCCATAATCGAGCAGCCCGAATTGGTCGCGCGCCGTTGCTTGCAAGTGAACTTCCTCCAGTGGCGAAACATGCTGATCGCGGATCGGGAAGGTGATCATCACTACCGGATGCTGTGTCGCCACGGCGGTAATGCGCAAATCCGTCGGCGCAGGATTGGGCCGGCCATCGTTGTCGGAAAAATGCATCGTCAGCTTCTGTGTCTGTTCAATCGTCAAATTCATCGAGAAGCGCGTGCGCTCGGGGTTGCTGGGCGTCACCGCGACGGGCTGGCCTTTTTCATCGGTAATCTTCACGTCCTTCATCGGCTTGTTCATCGTGAAGTCGTATTCCAGCTTCGTGCCCGTGATGGCGCTCACGCGGCGCGTGTCGGGAATCGTTTTTTGCGGCAGCTTCGTGTACGCCGGGTAATCGAGCGTGGCGTCGGCCTTCAACAGTGCCGGCTGATCAAATACCTTGAGGGTAAAATCCGGGGTGGTGGAACTGTTGTACTTAATTGCGTAGGTTACGTCGTTGTTCACCACGGGCAAAGTGAAGGCAAAAATCGGGTCAGACAAACTGCGTGCCATCACCGCCGTGCCGGTTTTGCCGTTCGGCTGGCGCCAGACCAATTGCGCGTCGTGCGGAATTCTTCCATCAAACCGCGCGGCGATAACGACGTTCATGCCGCGTTCAATATCCTTATTGCCCGGCGATACCGTCACGCCGTATTTCGGCAGAGTTATTTCCGGCACCGGGAAAGTCTTGTGTTCGAGTTCCAGCAGGCCTGGACCCAGCGTCAACGCGAGGGCCAATCCCAGCACCGTGGCATACGCCGCAAAATGCCAGCGCGCACGGTTCTGCGGCTGCCTGCGCCAATTGTTCAGGTTCGCGTGTTTGAGCGCGCTGGTGATGACGCGGTTTTGGAGATAATTAAACTGGCCGCCCGAGCCTGGTGTCTGCTCCGCCGCCGTGCGCAGCGCTTGTTTCAAATCGGGGTACGCTTCTTCCACCACGCGCGCTGCTTCGGCAAAATCCAGTTTATCCGCCTTCGCCACGAGGTAACTCCGCACCAACCCGGCGACTAAAATCAGCCCCAACACAAATAATGTATAGGGATCGAAAGCCGGCACGAGTCGGCCCGCTTCCAAGACCACAAAAGCCGCGAAAGCGACGACGCCCCAACGCCGCAGGCCGCGCTTGTGCAGGCGGGCGGCGCGCAGGTGGCGGGCCACGCCTCGCAAAAGGAACGCCAACTGAGGTTGCATCTGCGGTTCGTTCGGGTTGGTCTTCATGGCGATGATCAGGCGGCGGCCTCGTTGGTATTATGTTCGGCCCGGCGCGCCAGCGCCAGCGAATAGATGCTCTCCAAAGCGAGAAGAACTGCTGCTCCCAAGAGCATCCAGCGCCATAATTTTTGGCGGGCCTCGAGCTTCGGCGCAGTCTGGTCTTCCCCAATCGGCGCCGCAATCGGCGTAGCCGTGGTGACGGGCTGGGCGTGCAAAGGCACCCCCAACTTTTCCCAGGTTTCGATTGGCATGGGTGTTATGTTGCTGGCTGCGGCCGGGACTTGCAGGGCTACCCAGTGCGTGGTGTCGCCCTGCTTCACTTGGTAAACCCCGGGGAGGGTGGGGGTGGTTTCTTGAAAAGCGCCTTCGGGAGCAGATAATGGCCGCCACTGGGTCGGTTCGCCGCCCATGAGCCGGGCCGCGTCGCCCACTTCCGCAATTACCGGTCGTTGCGCCCCGCCCGCCGCTCGTTCGACGAGCGACTCCAGCCATGGCACAAACTTGGTCGAGAGCACCCAATTGCCCACCGAGGTGGACCAATCACTGCCCCAGACAATCAGGCGGCCTTTCTCCACGGGCACTTCCAACACCGCTGGCGAACCGTCGTCAAATTGCGCCGCGACTACCGCGTCCGTTTTGGCCGGCAGCTTGACCGATTGAGGCTGCGTAAACTGAATATGCGTAAAGTCACTATAGTGCGGGTCTGAGAAAAGAGAGAACAACGGATGCTGGAAATTAATCTGCCCGAACATGGCGTTCTTTTGCGCGGGTTGGAGCGCCGTCCAATCACTTTCCCCCGCCAGTGCCGCTGCGGTATCGACCATCTTGGGGTCATTCAGCAACACCAGCGCAAAATCTCCAGCGGCGATTTTTTTGCGGACTGTCTCGGTTGCTGCTGCATCCAGCGGTCCCGCCACGACAAAAAATTCACTGCCAGTCTTCGCGTTTGAAGCGGAACTGGCGGATTCTCCTGCGGTTACGTGGACGATCGGGTCTTTCCAGCCCGCCACGGCGTGGTCGATATAAAATCGCGCGTGTTTGATGTCGTTCTCTGCATGGCCGCCATAGTAGGTGAGAGTAACATCTCGCGGCGCAGGGTGAACGGCCCACAATGTATTGTCGAAATTCTCGTCATCACCGGAAAGATCCAGGCGCAGCGGTTTCTTCGCCGCCTCGGTGGGCACCGGCACAATTACAATCTGGGTATCGCCAGCCTGTACCGTCAGTTTCTGCGGATCGCCAATCGCTTCATTGGTGGCCGCATCGCGCAACTGCACACTCATCGCCGTGTTGGTGCTCTTCGCGCTTTGCACCACCCGTGCGCGCAAACTCAGTCCCGTATCGCTTTCCGACCAGCCCAGCCATTGCAGCCCGGCATCGCCCGCGTGTGTCGGCGTCACCGTTTCCAGATTCACTTCGCTGCCCTTGGGCCAGTTCAGCCCCGCCAGCCCGGCCACTTGCCCGCTTGCGGTGAAATCAGAGACGACCACGATTTTCTTCCGCGTCACAGCGTTGACGTTCTCGCTCATTTGCTCCCATTCGGTGGAGGCCGTCTCAATGGCGGCATCCAAATTTTTCGGCCCCCAGCCTGGCTTTCTGTCGGCCAATACGCTGCGCACTAACACCGCCCGATCACCAACTCCCGTTTGTTTCCATTGGTCGTGGGTTAAAATATGCGTCACGCTGCCCGACACGCCCACGAGCGCAAATTGGTCGTTGGGGCCGAGGCTGTCCACGAGGTCGTAAATCTTTTTGCGCGCGGCGTCCCACAGTCCCGCGCGTTGCATTGAGGCGCTTTCGTCGAGCACCGCGACCACACTCTGCGGAACGGTGGCCGTGTTGATGGCTGGCAATTCCTGCTTCAAGTACGGTCGCGCAAAACCCATGGCCAGCGCGCCGACGACCAAACAGCGCAGCAACAACAGCCACGGATGCTGAATGCGGTTGCGCCGGTCGAGTTTCGGTGGCGAGGCGCTGAGGAACCGCGTCGTGCTGAAGATAACTTTCGTGCGCGTCGCGCGGCGGATGAGGTGCGCAATAATGGGCCCGACGATCAACGCCGCGCCGAGCAAAAACCAGGGAGACAGAAAGTTCATAGCTGCGTCCTCCGTCTCGCCGCGGCCCGGCGCGCATGGCCGGCTTGCAACAATTCAAGCAGTACAAAATCCAATGGTTCATCAGTCCGGGCGATTTGACGGATGATACCACGTTTTTCCAGCGCAGCTTTCAATTCCGTCTGATGCGCTTCAAATTTTGCCGTATAGCCCGCGCGGGCCTGTTCGGGGTCGATGTAAACACTCCGGCCGCCTTCCATGTCCTCCCACACCGCTGCCTGGCCAAAGTCCAAATTGATTTCCGCCGGGTCGAGGATTTGCACGCAGCGCACGTCATGCCGCGCCGCCGCCAGCCGCGCCAGCGCCTGGTCCCATTCCGGCACCGGGGCGAGAAAGTCGGACAACACCAGCACTACACTGCGCTTGGGGCAGAGTTTCGCGACTTCGTCGAGCGCTTCGCCCAGCTTCGTCTCGCGGCCTTCCGGCGGGCGGTCCAGCACGGCCATCATGTGGCGGAAATGGCCTGGCTTCCAGCGCGGCGGCAGGTAGTCGTGCACCACGCTGTCAAATAGCGCCAGGCCGACGACGTCGCGCTGCTGGCCGAGGAAATACGCAAACGTCGCCGCCAGCGTGCGCGCATAGTCCGCCTTCGTCCAGCCCTTCGAGCCAAAGAGCATCGAGCGGCTGGTGTCCACCAGGATGAGGCAGCGCACATTCGTCTCTTCCTCAAATTTTTTGACGTAACTCCGGTCGCTGCGCGCGAGGAGTTTCCAGTCGAGAAAACGCAGGTCGTCGCCCGGCGCGTATTGGCGGTACTCGGTGAACTCGACTGAAAACCCCGCATACGGGCTGCGGTGCAGGCCCGACCACAAGCCCTCCACCACCACGCGCGCGCGCAACTCCAGGTCCTTGATGGCAAACAAGGCCTGGGGGTCGAGTCCCTGCGCGGGTGTGAAAGTGTGGGCGACCATGGAAAGGGGAATTATGAATTACGAATGACGAATTATGAATTGATTGAGTTGAGTCAGCGTAGGGCTCGCGCTTGCGCGACGCCGGTTGTTATCACACACTCTTCGGCATCGCCTCGACGAGTTTTTGAATGACCTGTTCGACGGACACGCCGTCGGCTTCGGCGCGGTAATTCAGGAGCAGGCGGTGACGGAACACCGGCGCGGCCAGGGCGCGGATGTCGTCCACCGTCACATGCGTGCCGCCTTTTAACAACACGCGGGCTTTGGCGCCGATGACGAGCGCCTGTGCCGCGCGCGTGCCGGCGCCCCAGTTAATCCAGTTCTTCACGAACTCCGGCGCGTTGGCTTGTTTGGGCCGCGAACTCGCCGCGAGCCGTACCGCGTAGCGCACCACGTCTTCCGCCACCGGCACATTGCGCACCAGTGCCTGGAATTTCAAAACATCTTCGCCCGAAAACACGCCCTGTACCGCTTGCGGCAGGCGCGAGGTGGTCTGCTGCACGACGGCGATTTCGTCTTTCTCGGGCAGATAGTCGATCAGCACATTAAAGAGAAAACGGTCGAGCTGCGCTTCGGGCAGGGGATAGGTGCCTTCCATTTCCACCGGGTTCTGCGTAGCAAGCACGAAGAACGGCTCGCTCAGCACATGGCGCACGCCGGCGGCGGTCACCTGGTGCTCCTGCATGGCCTCGAGCAACGCGGCCTGCGTCTTCGGTGGAGTGCGGTTGATTTCATCCGCCAGCACGATGTTCGCAAAAATCGGCCCTTTAATAAATGTCAGCTTCCGGCCCTGGTCGGAGTCCGTCAAAATTTCCGTGCCGGTGATGTCGGCGGGCATCAAGTCCGGCGTGAACTGGATGCGTTGGAACTGGAGCTGGAACAGGCCCGCGATGGTTTTGACGAGCAGCGTTTTTGCCAGGCCCGGCGCGCCGGTAATCAGGCAATGGCCGCCCGCGATGAGGGAGAGCATCAGTTGCTCAACCACTTCGCGCTGGCCGACAATGACTTTGCCGAGTTCGGTTTCGAGGCGCACGCGGCCCGCTTGCAGGCTTTCAAAGGCGGCTTGTTCGGAGGAGTTTTTCGAGGTTTCCACAGTGTATATTATAGGGGATGGAGGGGAGGGTGGTTGTTTGAAATTTAGGTAGGGCGTCCGGCAACTGCCGGATCGACCCGCCGTTATTTAATGCGTCATCGCATAATAGGTGATGTTGATGAACATCGGGTAGGCTTGGGGCATCGAGAAGACATCAAAATAGCTATGGTCGTCGCCTTCGTGTTCCCAGCCGTCGCCGTAGTGATTGTTGCGGCAAATAATGCACATCATGCGGCCTTTGTCGTCGTTGATGGCGTAATAGTGCGGGTCGTGGTCCGTGGAATAATCCGCGTAATCGTACCGCATGCCATTGCGCGTCCAGCTGTTCACGCTGGGCATTTGCGCCTTGTACTTAAAATCAAACACGCAGTGAAAAATCGGGTGGGTGAGCGGCAGTTCCACCGGCTGGCGGTCGGGGAAAATGCGTTTGAATTGCTGGTAAACCACCGACCACGATTGGTCGCCCCAAAAGTCTTCCGCCATCAAAAAGCCGCCGTTGAGCAAATACGCGCGCAGGGCTTTCAACTCGGCGTCGCTCAAATTCATGTTGTCCGGTGCGGCGAGGTACACGAAGGGGTATTTCGACAATTCTTCCGGAGTGATGTGGATATAATTATAACCAGGATGCATCTTCATGCTCGTGGCTTGGTACATGCGAAAGCCCAGATTCAGATCGGAATCGGGAGTATCGTCATCCCAAAAGCGGCCACGTCCATATCCCATGCCGCCGGAGTTGTACATCAAGCGTGTGACGGAAAAGACATCCTCCGCAAAAGCCGGGTCGAGCGACTTTTCCATTTCTTCAATCATTTTCAAGTCGTCTTCATCGCGGATGACGTACGCGCGCCCGCCACCTCCGCCAAAACCACCGCCGCGCCCGCCCCGGCGTCCGCCTCCGCCAAAACCGCCCCCGCCGTAGCCTCCGCCAAACTGGGCCTGCGCCACCAATGGCGCGAAACCCGCCAGCAAAAACAGCCAAGGCCAGAGACGCCTTGGGCAACACTTGTTATATAGGCTGGAGAGACTCATGGCGTGGCGGGAGTCGGAGTAGCCGTGGGTGCGGCGGCGACCGGTGTCGTCGGCAACGCTGCCAGTAAATCATAAGCGGCGCGAAAACGCGGGGCTTCTTCCAGCGCTTGCAGTACATGGCGGCGCGCAGCGACCGGGTCGGTGGGTAGCATCATTTTCGCCACGCGATAATGCAGCGAGGCCAAATCCGGCGGATCCAGGTTGATCAACGCCAAGCCGGCTTCGATGCCGGCCACGTTTTCTTTGCGTTCTTCGTGCGCATCGAGCAATGCCCGCCACGCCGTGACACCCAAGGGATGAATCTCGATGGACGCCTCGCCCCACTTGGCCATCGCCGCGTAATCCTTGTCGTTTCGTGCAATTTCCAGCAGGCGCGAAATCGCCGCGAGCGAATCGGCTTCGTGCGAAGCGACCATCGTCAACGCTTCTTTTTCGCCTGCGGGGTCGTGCAGTTTGTCGCACACATGCGCGAGCATCAAATAGGGATTGTCCGGCCCCGGCGCATAAATGCCCGTGGCGTTGATTTCCTTGATCTGGTCGCGCGCCTTTTCCCAATCTTCTGCTTCGAGCAGTTTTTCAATTTCCTCAATTCGAGAATAATAGTTATGCGGGTCGGCGACTTTGGCCGGCGTCACGGTGGCCGATTGCCCGGCCGCATCCGAAGCGATGGTCACAGTCGCCGGGCTGGCTCCCGGTTCCTCCGGCTTGCTGAAATTCCAATCACCCGCATATTTTTTCGCCTGGTCCTGCGCGTACTTGACGAAATCCTCGTCGAGCTGTGTTACCGGCGCAAAATTTTTCGCCAGCGCGTCGTTGAATTCCATCCCCTTGCCAATGTCCTGCAAAAGCGTCTTCACATGGTCGATGCTGTAATGGTCCATGAAATATTGCACGACCAGTTCGGCCTCAAAATACGCAAATTGCGTGTCAGTGGAATTTTTCGCCTTCAGGAACGCTGCGCTCATGCTGCTGATGGGTTGCATTTTGCCGGCGAGAATCCGCCCGCAGAAATCCGGATCCATGTGGATACCCCACGCGGGATCGCCCTGGTTTTCCTCGTAGACGGAAATACCCTCGCTCAGCCAGCGCGGCATCTGGTTGCGCGTCAGCGTCAGCGTCACCACATGGGTGAATTCGTGCCAGATGACATCCGGCCAGTTCGATTCATGCGTGCCGGGGCTGTTAATGGTGACCACATTCCCGAACGTCACCCCCAAAAATTCGCCGATGTCCGGCATGCTGAACGTCCGCACGGAAAAATCCGCCGCGTTCGGAAAAATTTCCACCAGCACCGGCGTAGTCAAATCCAGGCCGTACTTGGCCGGCATGATATTCCGCTCTTTTTCCAGCAACGCCATCACGCGCGGCCCGTAAATCTGCGCCTCCTGTGGCTCCATCCGCAAATTGAAATGCCCGTTCGAGATGGTTTTGTATTTGGAGATTTCATCGTCGAGGCTGACCAAATTAAACGCCTCGACATCGTAGCCATCCTCCTTATGCGCCTGCGCGGCCTGGGACCAGCCTTCTTCTTCCTGCCCGAGGCGCAGCAAATCCTGCGCGAGTTGCACGCGCGCCCGGGTGTACGTCGGATCGCTCGCCAGTGCCTTGCGCTGTTCGTCCGCGCCAAGGGTGAAACGATAATTCTGGGAAAGTTTTTGGCCGATCAGAAAATCCACTTGCGGATTTTTACCCCAGGTGGACAACGCCTGCGTGCGGTACGCCGCTGCCTGCTCGGGCTGGTTATGCAAATAGGAAAGCACCGCCAGCAGCGCAAACGCCCCCGGCTCTTTCGGGTTGATCGTCAGGATTTTATTGAGTAACTCACGGGCCTGGTCGTGCTGTTCCGCGTCGATCAAATTTTCCGCCAGTAACAATAGCGTCGGCACATGGCGCGGGTTGGCGGTGATGGCCTGCTGCGCGTAATCGGCAAATTTCTCCCGGTCGCTGTCGCGAAACGCCTCGGCCAGACCCGCGAGCATGTCGGCATCGCCGGGGAAGGCCTTCAAGCCGTTGCCGAAATCCAGCGACGCGAGTTGAAAATCATGCTTGTCCAGCGCCAGTCGCCCGGCCTCGACAAACGAATCATGCACCGCCGGTTTGCCCTGCATCGCCGGGTCAAAAAACCGCTCAATGATGGTCTTGGGATCCATTTTGAGCAGCAACGCGCCTTCGCCGGCATCCGTCAGGGTCTGCGCGTCCAGCGGCGTCTGCAGGATTTGCTGGCGCTGCGCCAGAATGGCCATTGCGCTGTCGATATCAGCCAGGGCTTTTAGCGCCTCGGTGTCTTTTCCAGTGTAAAGGCACGCCGTCCGGTACAACAACCGCAGCCGGATACTGTCCGTTTGAGTACGCAGGCCCGTGACCGTCGCGGCGTAGGCGTCATTGTACCGTCCCACGGCCAGCAGTGCTTGCGCTTCCACCGCCACCAGACTCTCGCTTGGATAGGTGTCTTTGATGGCTTGGGCCGCGGTGGTATAGGCCCCGTCGTAATCACCGCTCCGCAATTTGTCGGTGGCATCGCTCAAAGCGTCCGCGCGGGCCACTGTTGGCAAACCCATCCACGCCAACATTAATAAAAGAAGCGCGACCGGCCGGTAAAGCGGCGGGACTGGCGGGGCGGGGCAGCCCTTGCGCAATGCTTCCATATTGAAGAAATAGTAGGCGGGTGGCGGGCTGGCAAGAGGCGAACAACAAGTACCCGCCAAGGCATCAGGCGGAAGCGTTACGGTAAACCACCGGAAACCAATAAAGTTCCACGACTTGGAATTTTGCGACTTTGGTCCCTGCCAGAGATTGCCTCCAGCCAGTAAACCATCGGCGTGGTGCACACCTGTTCTCGACGCTAAGATATAATTACCCCCAAAGAAACTGCTTTCCGCGTTGCCCAAAACTATGTATACGCTTGTTTGAAAAATGCCCGATTCTGACCCGGCTTGCGGCATTGCCTTCCATGATTTCCTCTCTGTTTACCGCCAAAACCGGCAACTCCATCACCCAACGTTGCCGGGCCGACGAGACCACGCGCCTGCGCCTGCAGTATAACCCGTTCTACCGCACGTTTGACCGCCAGGTCGGCACCCATGTCTGGCTCGATGGTCGCGAGATCGTCATGCTCAGCAGCAATGACTACCTCGGCCTGACGCACCACCCCAAAGTCATCGAGGCCGCCCAGCGCGGTCTGGCCGAGTGGGGGACCAGCACCACCGGCGCGCGCCTTTCCAACGGCAGCCGCACCTACCACCGCCGCCTGGAGGAAAAACTCGCCGCCTTCATCGGCAAGGAAGATTGTCACATTTCCGTGGCGGGCTATCTCTCCTGCATGTCGGCCATTCAGGCCTTTGCGCAAAAAGGAGACGTCGTCCTCGGCGACAAAAACTTGCATTCGTCCATCTGGGCCGGCCTCGGCCTCACCCAGGCCCGTGCCGAGCGTTTCGCCCACAACAACCCCGCCGATCTGCGCGCCCTATTGTCTTTCGAAAGTGTCGAGACCCCCAAGATCGTCGCCTTCGAAGGCGTCTATTCCATGGAAGGCCACATCGCCGCCCTTCCCGAAATTTTGTCCGCCACCAAGGACCAGAATTGTTTCCTCGTCATGGACGACGCCCACGGCTTTGGCGTTTTAGGCAAAGAAGGCCGCGGCACCGCCGACCATTTCGGCGCGACCGACTCGATTGACCTCATTGCCGGCAGCCTGTCCAAGGCGCTTTCGAGCACGGGCGGATTCGTCGCTGGCTCGCGCGACGTTATCGAATACCTCCGCTCCCATTCGAAGCAGACGATTTTCAGCGCCGCGCTCGCCCCCGCCCAGTCTTATGCCGCCGAGGCCGCGCTCGACCTCCTCGTCACCGAGCCCCAACATTTGCAGCGCCTGTGGGACAATACCCGTCGCTACAAGCAAATCCTCGCCGACCTCAAGCTCGACTTTTGGGGTAGTGAAACCCCCGCCGTACCCATCGTCCTCGGCAGCAAGGAACGCGCCTTCCGCTTCTGGCAGCACCTCCTCGACCGCGGCGTCTTCACGGTGATGTCCATCGCCCCCGCCGTCCCCCCCGGCAAAGATTTGGTCCGCACCGCCATCTCGGCCTGCCACACCGACGAAGACCTCTCCAAAATCGCCGACGCGATGGCTTTCGCCGCGCGGAGATTGTAATTTAGGTAGGGCGCGCTGCCCCTAGCGCGCCGTCTGCTGGAGGGACGACCTCCGTGTCGTCCATTGCTATGCCGCCTTTCTTTGCGCCTTGGCGTCTTGGCGCGAGAACCCTCAGTCCCCTCCCTTACTTCACCTGCCCCCGGATTTCGCCATCGGCATGATCCCGCGTGTGTACGTTGACATAAATATCGTTCGCATGGATCGCCGCGACCAGATCCGCGATCGTTTTCCCGGCCAGCGGTCCGGCCAGGTCGCTCGCGGTTATCTTGCCCTCGCATAAAATGCCATTCGACGCCCCTTCAATCTCTTTCGGCGGCGGGGCCGACGGATACAACCACGCCACGGGCGGGCCGTTTTTCCCTGCCTCCGCCAGATGCAGATGGGCCATCGTTGCATAATTCAGCCCGTTTACCGTCACCTGGTAGTGCAGCTCCGTTCCTTCCGCATTGAGCCAGAAGGTGGCGCTGCCCGTCGCGGTGGTCGCCACGGCGGGCACTTGCTCGCCCCCGGTCAATTGAGCGGTGAAATTCTCCTGGTTTGCGGACGTCTGCGGGTGCCCGCATCCGCTGGCAACCACGGCCAACGCGAATAATCCTGCAAAGTAATAAATAGTTTTCATCGCCCGAACATAATTGCATTTCGCATTAAATTCCATGGGGTTTTACCCGCCACATTTTGCCTTTGAGGTAGGGCGCGCTGCCCCTAGCGCGCCGCTGTTTTAGGTAGGGCGGGGCATCCCTGACCGACCTAGCTTTTGGGCTATAACGCGTTGCCCGACAATCACGGCAATTTCCACCTATCCCGCCCACCACTCGGCGGCTTGGCCGCCCACTGCCGAATTTCATCGCGCAGAAACGCAATCCACTTCGGCTGTTCATTCATGCACGGAATCAAGGTATAGGAACTTCCGCCCGCTTCCATAAACGTTTCTTTGCCGCGCATCGCGAGTTCCTCCAGCGTTTCCAGACAGTCGCTGACAAACGCCGGACTCACCACCAGCAGCCGCTTCACGCCTTCGCCGGGCAAATCGCGCAGACGAAAATCCGTGTACGGCGTCAACCACGGCCGGCGGCCGAGGCGGCTTTGAAAAGAAATTTCATACTGCTCGCGGCGCAGCCCCAATTGCGCCACCACCAGCTCCGTTGTGCGCAGGCATTGGTGCCGGTAGCAGGTCGCATGGGCGGGATGGCACCCATCGCAGCAATCAGGTCGGCTCAGGCAATGTGCATGCGACGGGTCGCTCTTGACCAAGTGATGATAAGGAATGCCGTGGTAGGAAAAAAGCAGTTTGTCGAACCCCTGCGCCAGCGCCGGGCGCATCGATTCCGCCAGCGCATTGATATATGACGGATGTTGATAAAACGGCGGCAACGTATCCACCGGCACCCCGGACAATTCTTTCGCCAGCATTTGCTCCGCGAGCACCACCACGGTTTCATAACTCGACATCGCGTAGTGCGGATACAGCGGCACAATGAGCACCCGCGACGCGCCCGCCTGTTTTATCTGCGCCACCACGCTGGCGACCGAGGGATTCCCATACCGCATCGCCAGCGCGATATTGGCTGCTTCGCCGACCTCCGCTTGTACTTTGCTTTGCACATGTTTGCTCGTCACCACCAACGGCGAGCCTTCCTTTGTCCACACTTGCGCGTACGCCTCCGCCGAATTCTTGGGCCGCGTCGGCAGAATAAAAAGGTTCAGCACCAGCCAGCGCATCGGCGCCGACATATCGAGCACGCGCTCGTCGGACAAAAATTCGCGCAAATAGCGCCGCACGTCCGGCACCGACGGCGAATCCGGCGAGCCGAGATTGAGCAGCAAAACAGCAGGGGAGGGCATGACTTTAAAGATACGAATCTATTTATTCACCCGACTTTGGCGACAGATTTAACGCGCGCAAACCTGCCGCCGCGCCAGTCGCCAGACATTGCGGGACAGACACCCCGCCGCGGTACGACCCCGCCAATGTTAATCTGGGCCAGTTGCGTTCGACTTCCTCCATCACGGCCAGTTTTTCGCCGTGGTCGAGGTTGTATTGCGGAATCCCCCACGGCCAGCGCACAATTTTTTGGAAACTCGGCTGGCCCGAAGCACGCAGCAGCTTTTCCAAATCAATTTTAACCATGTCCACTAAAGCGTCATCTGCCAACCCCGCCAATTCCGGCTGGCGCGCGCCGCCGACAAAAGTCGTGAGCAAGACTTGTCCAGCTGGCGTTCTCCCGGGGAAGAGCGTCGAATTAAACAACACCCCCAGAATGGAAAGTTTTTCAACCATCGGAACCAGTGCGCCAAATCCATCCAGCGGATGTCCCACCGCATGGCGTGGGAAGCCGAGCAACACCACGCTGACTGGCGGATATTCAATTTTATCCAGCGGCGCCAACTGCGTTATCAACTCAGGCGGCAAAGGCAATTTCGCCAGCGCATGCGCGGGTATGGCCAGAGTCACACCATCAAATTTTTCTTTAAAATGAATGCCATTCACTTCCCACGCCGCATCCCACTCACTCGCGGCATTTTCTTCCAACGAAAGGAGTTTTGCTTTGAGCGTAATCGCGTCGCCCAACTTCGCTGCCAGCGCGCGAGGCAACGCACCCAGGCCGTCTTGGAACGAAATTAGGCGCGATTTGCCTTCACCATTTTCACGCTTTTTGGTCAGGGAACTCAGCGCGGCACGGGCCAGCGAGCCATGGTCCTTCTCCATCGCCTGCAAGCGCGGCATCGCGTGTTTTGCGGACAGTTTCTCCGGATCACCGGCAAAAATCCCCGCCACAAATGGTTCCAGCCCATAACTAAACGCTTCCGCACCGAGCCGCCGCCGGGCAAAATCCGCCAGGCTTTCCTCTCCCGGTTTGCTATTCGCTTTGGCCCAGGGCTCGCCCAGCAGGCGCAATTTGGCGGCCGCAGTCAGCAATGGTGTCGACAGAAATCTCCCCACTGTCATCGGCACCGGCACCAGTTTTCCTTCCCGCACGATAAACCGCTCCTGTGCCGCGGGCGCCGCTTCCACCGTCTCATCCGTCAAATCCAAATCAGCCAGCAGCTGTTGGAACTCCGGCTCGCGGTTCATCAGCGTGTTGGGGCCCAGTTCGTATAAAAAACCTTCTTCGCGTTGCGAATGAACCACCCCGCCGACCCGGTCCGCTGCTTCCAGCACTCGCACCTCCGCTCCGGCGCGTTTCGCTTGGTAGGCGGCGTTCAACCCCGCCAACCCGCCGCCGATGACCAAAAGTCTTTTCATGTGCAGGGGGTTTCGACGACCGTATCCACCAGTGCCGCCACACATTCAATTTTCGCCTGTGGAGTTACGCCATGGCCGAGATTCACGATATGGCCGGGACCGGAAATTTGCTCCAACAGTTTTTTTGTCGTCTCGCGCACCAGCGCCGGTTCGCCATTCAATAACTCAGGGTCGAGGTTTCCTTGCGTCGCAATAGTCCCGTAACTTTTCCGAAATGCCGCCACATCCACACTAGTATCGAGGCTCAATACCGCTGCGCCTGTGGCCGTCAGCGCCGGTGCGTGTTGTGCCATGCCTTTGGCAAAAAGTATCACCGGCGTCTTGGGCGGCAGCGCCGCAATCACTTCGCGAATCCACCGCAACGACCACGCCGAATAATTTTCATTTGGGCACATAGCCGCCCAGGAATCAAAAATCTGTACCGCATCCGCGCCCGCCGCGATTTGTTGATTCAGGCATTCCGCCACGGCTCGCGCCAGTTTTTGCATCAAAGCGTCAAACAACGCCGGATTGCTTTTCGCCAACTTTGCCACTTTGGGTTGTTCCGCAGGCGAACCGCCTTCGACCATGTACGCCGCCAGCGTCCACGGTGAACCGGCAAAACCCAGCAGCGCCTTTTCATCACCCATTTCTTTTCGCACCAACCGCAGGGCATCCGCTTGATAGGCCAACCGTTCAGCGGCGTTTTTTCCATCCAACCGATTTATTTTTTCCGGAGAATCCAGCGCGTAATCCATGGCGATGCCGCCTTCTTCGCGAAAGTGGTAGGGTTGTCCCAAGGCCTCGGGCACCACCAGGATGTCGCTGAACAAAATCGCCGCATCGAGTGCAAATCGTCGCAGGGGTTGGAGCGTAACTTCTGCGGCCAACGCCGGTGTTTTCACCATTTCGACAAAACTATGCTTTTGCTTCAACGCGCGGTACTCGGGCAGGTAGCGACCCGCCTGGCGCATGAGCCAAACGGGGCGGCGATCGGTTGGCATGCATCGGCACGCGGCAAGAAAACGTTCACGCGAGGTCATGATTCCTGCGGCTCGTTTAGCCAGTCGCGTGGTTTGAGAAAATATTCCGTGAGGCGCGCCTCGGGACTGTCAGGTTTAGCCTGCCAGTTGTATTCCCAGCGAACCATGGGCGGCAGCGACATTAAAATGGATTCGGTGCGCCCGCCGGATTGCAGGCCAAACAACGTGCCCCGGTCGTAAATGAGATTAAACTCCACATACCGTCCGCGTCGGTAAAGTTGAAATTGCCGTTCGCGTTCTCCATAGGACGTGCCGTGGCGCTTTTCCAAAATCGCGGCATAGGCCGGCGCAAAGGCTTGGCCCACGCTGCGCGCCAAACCGAAGGAGTGTTTAAAATCAACCTCATTGAAATCGTCAAAAAACAATCCGCCAATGCCACGCGCTTCGTTGCGGTGTTTCAGGAAAAAATACTTGTCACACTCTGCTTTGAAACGCGGATACAATTCCTGGCCATACGGATCGCACGCCGTCTTTGCTTTTTGGTGCCACGCAATAGCGTCTTCGACAAAACCGTAATACGGTGTCAGGTCCAACCCGCCGCCAAACCACCAGACGTTTTCCGTCCCTTCGCCCACCGACATGAATCGAATATTGGCGTGCGCGGTCGGGCAATACGGATTGCTCGGGTGCATGACCATGGAGACGCCCATGGCGCGAAACGGCCGCCCCGCCAGTTCCGGCCGGGTGGCCGTCGCACTGGGTGGCAGCGCTGCGCCTTGTACGTCGGAAAAATTAACCCCGGCTTTTTCCAAAACTTGGCCTGTACGACACGCGCAGGAAAGGCCACCTCCGCCGCCCGGCCGTTCCCATTCGTCATAGCCAAAACTGGCGGACCGATCCACCTCGCGCATCGCCGAGATGACCGAACCTTGATAGTTCAACAGCCATTCACGGACTTGATTAAGTTCGGGCGATTCCATGTTTTGAAATTAGGCGTTTTTTATCCATTGGGCTACCATGGCCGTGGTGGCGGCGAGGTCGTTTTTATCCACCGCCAGTATAGCACGGCCTTTAGGTGCATGGAAGACGTGCAATTGCTCGCCGTCAAAATACGCCGCTGAGGCCGCATGGCACCCTCCGCCCATCGCGCTAAGCGCCGCGCGTTCAATAAATACTGCCTGTGCTGTTTTGGAACAAAAGGCCTCGGAGAATTTCGCCGTGTCTTCGGCGCGACACTCCAGCGCAATTGCCCCCTGGCCTGCGGCGGGAACCATTTTTTCGATACTAATAGGTTCAAAAACCAACCATTCAAACTTATCGATGCCCAGACGGTTCAAGCCCGCGGCGGCTAAAAACGTGGCGTCGGCTTCCCCAGCGGCAATTTTTTTCAGACGGGTGTCCACGTTGCCGCGCAATTCTGTCCACTCCACCTGCGGCCACCACTTTTCGGCCTGAGTCCGGCGGCGTGGACTGCCACTGGCGATTTTACGTGGAATTTTTACGTCCATCCGGCGCACCAACACATCGCGAACATCGGCCCTGGGCAGAAAGCCCGCCAGCGCCAAGCCGTCCGGCAGGGTGGTGGGCAAATCCTTCGCGCTATGTACCGCCAATTGCGCCCGGCCCGAGAGCAACGCTTCTTCCAATTCGCGTGTAAACAGCCCTTTGCCGCCTTCATTGGCCAGTGACCAGGTGGCTTGTTTGTCTCCAGTCGTGGTCAGTTCGAGCAACTCAATGGATTTCCACCACGCCTTTGGCCAGTCTGCGAGTGCGGCCCGCGCCATTTCCGCCTGGCGTTTGGCCAGCGGGCTGCGGCGGGTCGCCAGCACCAAAGTGTCTTGATTGAGATGAGTCACGCGGGAAAAAGGTTGTCAAAACCGGGATAACTAGTGGACTGGTGGGCTGATGGCAACCGCACAAGCAGATTCGACTTCCTCCGCCCCCGCCAAGCGCGCCCCGATGGGCGCCATTTTCCTGACCATCTTTTTGGATTTGGTCGGCTTCTCCATCATCTTTCCGCTGTTCCCCAAGATGCTGCAGTTCTACCTGCCCACCGCCGGGCAGACGGGCTGGATGGCCGACATTGTCCAATATTTGCAGCACCTCTCCGGCGGCTCGTCCGCCTTTTCTGTCGAAGTTTTCTTCGCCGGGCTGCTGGGTTCGCTCTATTCGATACTACAGTTTTTCTTTTCCCCGTTCTGGGGTCGGCTGTCGGATAGAGTAGGGCGGCGCACTGTGCTTCTTGGCACGGTTGCTGGAACTGCATTAAGTTATCTGCTCTGGATTTTCGCCGGGCAATTTTGGATGCTCCTCCTTGCTCGTGGACTGGGTGGCGTTATGGCGGGGAATGTCTCAGTTGGTACTGCGGCAGTCGCCGATGTCACTTCAGCTGAAAAACGTTCCCGCGGCATGGCCATGGTCGGCATCGCCTTTGGTTTGGGCTTCATTCTTGGCCCGGCGCTCGGTGGCTGGCTTTCGCTCTACGATTTAACCGCGAAATACCCCAATGCCGCCACTTACGGCCTTAATCCATTTTCCGTCTGTGCCCTGGCTTCATTCGGTCTGGCGACTTTGAATTACTTCTGGGTGCTAACCCGTTTCCCGGAAACCTTGCCACCCGAAAAACGCGCCACCCATATGCCGGCGGAGCAAAAAACGCCCAGCGTTGCCGAGCGCCTCGCGGCGATTTTCCGCACAACCGAACCCGCCATCCGCAGCGCGAATCTGGTCAATCTCTACTACACCATCGCCTTCAGCGGCATGGAATTCACATTAACTTTCCTCGCCGCCGAACGCTTTGGCTATTCGCCGCGCGACATGGTGAAGATCTTTGTCTTCATGGGCTTCGTCATGGTCATCGCCCAAGGCTGGCTGGGCCGCAAATACGTGCCAAAGTGGGGCGAGCGTCCATCTGCTGTGTTGGGTTTGGCGCTGGGTGTGGCGGGGTTTCTCGCGTTGGCCTTTGCCGGACGACTGCGCTATTTCTACGTTGGCCTCGCGATTTTCGCCGTCAGCACCGGGCTGACCTCGGTTTCTTTGCCCGCGCTCGTTTCGTTATATAGCGATTCCACCAAGCAAGGTCGCCACATCGGTTCGGCACGGGCCGCCCAGGCACTCGGACGCGCCATTGGCCCGTTCTTCTTTTCATTAATCTACTTCTGGGCTGGCGCCAAAATTTCCTATTCGGTCGGCGCGGTGGCCTTGCTCATTCCTGTCTGGCAGGCCCTTAGCCTGCCCACACCGAAAAAGACCGGCTAGTTTTTGGAGATGGACGCATTTTGAAAATCGCTCGCCTCGTAGCGCTGAGCTTTAGCCAGCGCTTTTTTGATACACCCTGCAACCCGAGCGCTGGCTAAAGCTCAGCGCTACGAAAACTAACCCTACCTCCGGCGCGGGCCGTAGCTGCGCATCGGCGCATTGCGCGGAGCAGTGGCGTTGCGCAGGCGGTAAGTAATGCGCGCCTTGTTCAGGTCATACGGGCTCATCTCCATCTTCACCATGTCGCCCACGGTGATTTTGATGAAATTCTTGCGCAATTTCCCCGAAATATGGGCCAAAACCTGATGGCCATTGGTCAGTTCAACGCGG
>Ga0206856_10074_pt1 | contig 35445 bp, 27 predicted proteins | sample Alteio_BWOrgCont_48_FD_152630 | JGI IMG/M metagenome (GOLD analysis project Ga0206856, IMG submission 152630) | Enriched cells from forest soil in Barre Woods Harvard Forest LTER site, Petersham, Massachusetts, United States -... | ecosystem: Environmental > Terrestrial > Soil > Temperate forest >...
GCATCGCGGCGAGGAACATGAGGTAGCCCGGGCTCCAGGTGTCGAAATCACCGTGGGTGAAGACGCCGGGCATACCGAAGGTGGTCATCTGCTCGATGTTGTTCCAACCGAGCATCTGCCATTCGCCATTGAGGAGCGGATCGACCCAGGCGTTGTAGGGTCCGTCGCCGACAGTGTTGTCGTAGAGAAAGGGCACGGACTCGTGCAGGTCGTGCAGGACCTGCGCATGGAACTTGAGGTTGGTGTCGAGCACGTTGCGCGTGAGGTCGAGCGTCATGCCCATGGCGTCGCGGTTGTTGTCATGGGCGACGTAGTGTCCCCAGTACGCGAGGCGCGGCCACTGCTGGCCGGGGTGGGCAAGGTGCCACTTGTAGATATCGACCATGCGGTCGCGGCCATCAACTTCGACGACCGGCGTGATCAGCACTACCATGTGCGAGCGGATGTACTGGATGTACGGCGAATCATCGACGGCAAGGCGGTAGGCCAGCTCCATGAGCGCCGTAGGCGCGCCTGTTTCAGGCGAGTGGATGGTGCCGGTGATGTAGTAAATGGGAAACGACGCCTTTACGAGCGCGTCGGCCTGGGCGTCATCCATGTTGATCGTGCGCGGGTCGCCGAGTTTGGCCAGCCGCGTATCGTTCTCTGGCATCTTCGCGAGCAGCGACTCGTCGGCGATGGCGGCTGCGATCATCTCGCGGCCTTCTTCCGTGTGGCCGATGGAGAAAACCTTCACGCGCGGCGTGCTCTTCTCGAGCAGGCGGAAGTATTTGTAGACGTCCTCAGCGTAGGGCAGAATGCCCGGGGCGCCCGACACATCGCCGAGCACCTTCGCCGGCGTGGGAACGGTTTTCGAAGCGGGAAGGTAGTCAGTGAGCGGTGAGTTGAAGTAGGACTCCGTTGTGTATTGCTTGATGTGTTGCGTGTAGGACTCGTCGATAGGCTGCTTTGGGTCTCGCGCAAAAGTGGAGCCGATTGTGGTCTGTGCGAGGAGGGTGCCGGTCGAGACAAGAAGAGCGAGGACAGCCAGCGGACAGCGAAGTCGAGACATCACAACCATCCTTAAAGTGTGAAATTCGTGGGTGAAATCAATGATGAGGAAGGATATCAGAGAGGTTGCGAGCTCTATTGACGGCACCTTTGGCATTTATGGTTTTTGCGCCGAAAGGCGCTGACGCCTGGACGGCTAGTCCTCACTCCCACTCAATCGTGCCTGGCGGCTTCGACGTGATGTCGTAGACAACGCGGTTGATGCCGCGTACCTCGTTGACGATGCGGCTGGAGATGGTCTTGAGCACGTCATAGGGCAGAGGCACCCAGTCCGCTGTCATTCCATCTTCGGAGTGGACGGCTCGGATGGCGCAGGTGTAGGCATAGGTGCGCTGATCTCCCATGACACCTACGCTCTTGACCGGAAGGAGCACGGCAAACGATTGCCAGATCTGCTGGTAGAGTCCGGCGTTCTTGATTTCCGTGACGACGATATCGTCGGCCTCTTGCAGGAGCGCGACTCGTGCGGGCGTGATTTCGCCGAGGATGCGCACGGCGAGGCCGGGGCCGGGGAAAGGCTGGCGCTGGAGAATATCTTCCGGCATTTTGAGGTCGCGGCCAATGCGGCGGACCTCGTCTTTGAACAGATCGCGCAGCGGCTCGATGAGTTTGAGCTTCATGGTCTCGGGCAGGCCGCCGACGTTGTGATGGCTCTTGATGGTTTGCGACGGGCCTTTGACGGATGAGGACTCGATGACGTCTGGATAAAGCGTGCCCTGTACTAGCCAGGCTACCTCCGGATTGGCGCCGCCGAGTTGTTGCAGGATACGATGCGCCTCGTCATCAAAGACGGCGATGAATTCGTTACCGATGACCTTGCGTTTTGTCTCAGGGTCAGTGACTCCCGCGAGTTTGGTGAGGAAGCGTGCGCTGGCGTCGACGGCGACGAGGTTGAGCCCGAGCTTTTCGCGAAGATTTTCCTGCACTCCGTTGTCGACGAATACGCAGGTCAGCTTTTCCCCAATAGCGTGATGGACGAGGACGGCGGCTACGGATGAGTCGACCCCGCCAGATAGCGCGCAGATGGCATGGCCATCGCCTATTTTTTCGCGGATGGCTGCGATTGTTGACCGGATGAAGTGCTCAGGGGTCCAGTCAGGCGAGGCCTTGCAGATGTTGAAGAGAAAGTTGCGCAGCAGCGCGGTGCCCTGCTTAGTGTGGTGGACCTCGGGGTGGAACTGGACGGCCCAGATGCGGCGCTCTGGATTCGCGATGCCGGCGACGGCGTTGGACGTCTTCGCAGTGAGATGGAAGCCGGGCGGAAGCTCGATGGCTTCGTCGCCGTGCGACATCCAGACACTGAGTTGGGTCGGCAGATCGGCGAAGAGCGCATTTTCAGAATCGATAACGGAAACTTCGGCATGGCCATACTCGCGCTTATCTGCGGGGCGGACTTTGCCGCCCAGATGATGCGTGATGAACTGCAGTCCGTAGCAGATGCCGAGCATGGGAAGACCCAGCGCAAGGATTGCCGGGTCGGCCGGCGGCGCGTCGGCGTCGTAAACCGAGCAGGGTCCTCCGGAGAGGATGATGCCGATGGGATTTTGTGCGCGAATCTCCTCAAGAGGAGCGGTGCAGGGCAGGACGACGGAGAAGACGTTCTGCTCCCGGATGCGTCGCGCGATGAGTTGGGTGTATTGGGCGCCGAAGTCGAGGATGACGATCGAGGGTGTGTCCACGAGATAGTTTACTTGACCCGGATAGGATCATGCGCCGAAGGCGCGTGTGCCTGGACGGCAAGTCCCCGCCAGAACTGAATGAACGCCACCAGCCTCGCAACCTGAAAAAAGTCAGACGCAATCAGGTAGAGCACGCTTACGACGGCCCACCATGCGTAGAGCGGTGGACCTTCCATGTTCGACGCGAAGGGCAGCGGAATGGCCGAGAAGACCATGGCCAGCACAATCAGCGCTAGCTTGATGATGCCCATGATGAGGTTGACTTCGACCAGCTTGCCTGTAAGCGGACCGAGGCGCAGGCTGCGGACCAAGCTCGATCCGACGCCGCGGTTTTCAAGCAGGACCAGCAGTGGTGCGATGGAAAAGACCCAGCTTACGAGAGCCCAGAGTGTGAAGATTCCTAGAGACAGGCAGATCACAAGCGCGCAATAGGTAACGAGGTCGGGCTCATCTCCGGAGAGCGCATAGTTCGCCGACCATTGAATCGCAACAAACCAGAAAACAAAGCTGCCGCCGAGAAACAGGATGCGCAGCAGTTGCAGCAGGGTAAGCGTAAAGGGGCAGCGAGGCAGAGAGGGATCGTGGCGGCGCAGAACCGTGTTGCGTCCGATGCCGGAAACGATGGCCCATGCGAGGACGGCGACCGGAATGAGCCAAAGCGCAGTCCGAACGATGGGAGGCTCGACGACAGCGTAGACGCCCGAGGCTATTTCGGCAGCGCGCATGGGGTCGACAATCGAGAACTGGTCAATGCCGGCGGTGGCGAGTTGGCTCGACACGGCAGCATAAACGTGCAAGCCTTCGTAGGCGAACAGCGCGAGGAGCGGCACACCGAAAAGCCAGCGCCAGAGCAGCTCGAGCACAAGCAGGGAAGGCCGCGACCAGCACTCGCTCAGGACATGAACAAACGATTGCGTGCCCCCAGTCCCGACACTGACCGTCCTGTCGACAGCCATCCGCTATTTCACCACGATATTGACAAGCTTGCCGGGAACGATGATCAGTTTGGCCACAGTCTTGCCGTCAGTCGCGGCCTGTATCTTTTCGGCGGCCAACGCGGTGTAGCGGAGCGTCTCCTCGTCAGCCCCGGCGGCAACGCGAATCACGGTCCGCAGCTTGCCGTTGATCTGGACGGGAATCTCGATCTCGTCTTCGCGGGCGAGCGCCTCATCGTATTTCGGCCAGGGAGCGCGAAGTAGATTGTCCTTTTCGCCGATCTGCTCCCACAACTCAAAGGCGAGGTAGGGAGCAAATGGCGCGAGCAACAAGACCAGGTCATGCAGAATGATGGCGAGGACCGGGTCGGGGACTTCACCTTTGTTGATCGCGGGCTCGGCCGCGGTGAGCGTGTTGACCAACTCCATGATGGCGGCGATGCAGGTGTTGAAGTGCCAACGGCCAGCGAAGTCCTCGGTAATTTTGCGGATGGTCTGGTGCAGCTTGCGCAGCAGTGCCTGCGATGTCGCCGAAACGGGCGCGGACGACACTGCATTCACGCTTTGAGCGCGGTCAACGTATCTGGTGACGAAGCGGAAGACGCGGCCCAGGAAACGGCTGACTCCGGCGACTCCGTCCTCTTGCCAATCGAGGTCGCGGTCCGGCGGAGCGGCGAAGAGAGCATACGTACGCGCAGCATCGGCGCCATAGCGGGCGATCATCTCATCGGGGGAGACAACGTTGCCCCTGGACTTTGACATCTTGGCGCCGTCCTTGATCACCATACCCTGCGTGAACAGGCGCTCGATGGGCTCGTCGTTCTGGATCAGACCGAGGTCGCGCATGACCTTGGTCCAGAAGCGTGAATAGATCAGATGCAATATGGCGTGCTCGACTCCGCCAATGTACTGATCGATGGGGAACCAATATGCAACCGCGGCGGTATCAAATGGCGCCTTGTCGTCTTTCGCACTGGTATAGCGATAGAAATACCACGAGGAATCGACGAATGTATCCATGGTGTCGGTCTCGCGGCGCGCAGGGCCTCCACACTTTGGACATATTGCGTTGAGGAATTCTGGCAGTCGAGTCAGAGGCGAGCCACCCTCCAAGGTGATTTCGACGTTCTCGGGCAAGAGAACGGGCAGCCGATCGTCGGGCACAGGAACGATGCCGTCTTTCTCGCAATAGAGCATGGGGATGGGCGTGCCCCAGTAGCGCTGACGACTGATGCCCCAGTCTTTCAGGCGATACGTAACAGTGGCGTTGCCAAATCCTTTTTCCTCGGCAAAGGCTGCCATTTTCTTCTGCGCTTCCAGGCTGCCCAGGGTATTGAAGTCGCCGGAGTTGATCAGCAGGCTATCCTCGGCGGTATAGGGCAATATGTGCTCGTTCGCGCTTTCGCTTTCAGGATCTGTCCGGCGCGGGAGGATGACGATGCGAGTTTCGAGCCCGTACTTTTTCGCAAATTCGTAATCGCGCTCGTCATGTGCGGGCACGGACATGATGGCTCCGGTGCCGTAGTCGAGCAGGATGTAGTTGGCCACCCAGACAGGCAGGCGCTCGTCATTGAATGGGTTGATCGCGTAGTGGCCTGTGAACGCGCCGTGCTTTTCGATGGCTCCGATGTCGCCGGCTTCGCGCGCTGTCTTCTGCTGATCAAGAAGCGCAGCGACTTCTTCGCCCAGCTTTGCATCGGACGCCACGAATTCCTTCACGAGCGCGTGTTCGGGCGCCAGCTGGACGCTGGTAGCTCCGAAAATCGTATCAATGCGGGTGGTGAACACCGTGACTTTCTTGTCAGAAGGCTTCACATCCTCTCTTGCAGGCAGGACGGCCGTGCCGGCGTGGCGCGTGGGATCTTCATCCTCGGGCTCGCTGGCTGCGTCCACGACATCGAAGGTGACCTTCGCGCCTTCGCTGCGGCCGATCCAGTTGCGCTGCATGGTGCGGACTTTCTCCGGCCAGCCGTCGAGTTTGCTCAAATCATAGAGGAGTTCCTCTGCATATTCGGTGATGCGCAGGAACCATTGCTCCAGATCGCGCTGCTCGACGATCGTGTCTTCGTGCCGCCAGCAGCGTCCGTTGATGACCTGTTCATTGGCGAGTACGGTGCAGCATTCCGGACACCAGTTAACTTTGCTCTTCTTGCGGTACGCCAGCCCGCGCTCGAACATGCGAATGAAGAACCACTGATTCCACCGGTAGTACTCGGGGAAGCAGGTCGTGATTTCGTTGCGCCAGTCGTAGCTGAGGCCGAGGCGCTCGAACTGCCGCTTCATGGCGGCGATGTTTTGCAGGGTCCACTGGCGAGGCGGGGTGTTGTTCTTGAGCGCGGCGTTCTCGGCGGGCAGGCCGAAGGCGTCCCACCCCATGGGGTGGAGCACGTTGTGACCCTGCATCCACATGTAGCGAGCGAGCGCGTCTCCGATGGCATAGTTGCGCACGTGTCCCATGTGCAGTTGACCTGAAGGATAGGGCAGCATCTCGAGCACGTAGTACTTGGGCTTGCCGCTGCTTGCGGGTTCAGCGCCGTACAGATCCGGCTGCTCGGCCCAGCGCTGTTGCCAGCGTGGCTCGATTTCAGCGGGGGTATAGCGAGGCTCGCGCGAGGAGGACGGAGATGGCTCCGTCGGGGCCGCTGGTGCGGTCGTGGTGGTAGTTTTGTTCGCGGACATGTCAGTCTTGATTGTAAACGGGAGCGTGCCGTGACACTGCATACACCGAATCCGATGATCGCGTTGGGGGTAATGGCTTCGACTGCCGGCACCGATGCGGTCTATGTGCTTTTTACCGCGGCGGTAGGGGCTCGCCGCAAGTTCGTGGCGGCGAGCTGGAGCAGCGTCTGGTACCTGCTATCCGCTTTCGCAGTTATCACCTATACCGGGAATCCGGTGTATGTCGTGTTTGCCGCCGCCGGCTCATGGCTGGGCGCGTTTGGCGCTGTGACCTGGCTGGGACGGGCCGACATGAAGGGTCCGGCGGGAAAGCCCCGGTTGTGATTCGGCTGCGATTTACCGCGTAGTGCGAGCCGGAGCGGGCTTGACAGAAGTCGCAACCAGGCTGCGCAGTGTCTGCACATTCTTTGCATCGTCGCCAGGCTCGTCGACGGGCACTTCGGCGATGAAGGCGCAGTGGCGGAAACGCTTGTCGTTAAGCAGGCGGCGAAATGGTTCGAGTCCGATGGTGCCCAGGCCGATCTGCTGATGGCGGTCGAGCTTCGATCCGCGCGCTGCCTTCGCGTCGTTTGTGTGCCAAACTCGGACATCCGCGAAGCCAATAGTTGTCTTGATCAGGCGTACTGTCTCCTCGTAGCCCTCGGGACTGACGAGATCGTAGCCAGCGACGTGGCAGTGGCAGGTGTCGAGACAGGCCCCGACGGGAACAACTGGTTTGAGGCGGGTGATGAGTTCGGCTACCTGATCGAAGCTACCGCCGAGCGAGAATTCGGCCCCGGCAGTGTTCTCGATCAGGATGCGGAAGTCAACGCCATAGAGATTGACTCCCTCGGTTGCTTTGGCAATGGACGCAGCGGCCAGCGCAAGGCCTTCTTCGTGTGTGAGGCCACGCCAGGAGCCGGGATGGAGTACGAGAAACTCCGCGTGGAGGTCCAGAGCGCGCTCGATTTCTCCCCGAAAGGCAGTTATAGACTTCTTTCGGACCTCCTGCGACTGGCTGGACAGGTTAACCAGGTAGCTGGTGTGGATCACTAACGGCGTGCAGTCATATTTCTTCCGAAGCTCGCTTAGCTGGCTCGCGTGGCCGGCATCGATGCGCGCCGGCCGCCACATGCGCGGGCTGGAGGAGAAGATCTGGAAGGTATTCGCGCCGATTTCGTGGGCGCGTTCGGCAGCTTTGAAAACGCCGCCCGCGGTAGAAAGGTGGAACCCAATGCGGGGAGTACTCATCTCGATTCAGTGTAGAGTTTGACTTGACGACATTACCAGCAAACCTTGACCGTTGGATGGCGAGAAGATTTCGAGAAGACTGAATGATGAGAACCGTGATTACAGCCGATCGGCTGATTTCCCCAGGAAATATAACTGCCCAATCGATAAAAAACCCTGTGGTCGTTGTCGAAGATGGCGTCATTGGGCGGATGGATTCGCGTGCCAGCGCCGAGTTGCCCTTGGGGGAGCATTTGGAGTTTCCCGGTTGCACGCTGGTCCCGGCATACTTCGATGTTCATATCCACGGCAGCGCCGGTCACGACGTGATGGAGGGGACGCTGGAGGCGTTTTCGACGATCGGGAGATTTCTCGCTGGGCACGGAGTTGGCGCGTATCTGGCGACTACGGTTACAGCGCCCATGGATGTGACCCTGAAATCGCTTGCCGGAATGGCCGCCCTGATCGGTCACGACATAGACGGTGCGCGACCGCTGGGGATCCATCTCGAAGGACCGTTTCTTTCGCCGCACAAGAAGGGTGCGCACCCTGCGAGCCTGTTGTTGACGCCCTCAGTCGAGCTGTTTGATCGCATGTGGGAGGCGGCGCAGGGAAAGATTCGATTGATGACCATCGCGCCCGAACTCCCAAATGCCGAAGAAGTGATTGCGCATGCTACCGCCCTGGGCGTGCGCGTCAGCATGGGACATAGCGATGCCGATACAGCAGCAGCCCGCGCCGGAATTCGCGCCGGGGCTGTCACAGCGACTCACACCTTCAACGCTATGCGCCAATTCGACCATCGCGATCCGGGCCTCTTGGGTGAGGTGCTTGCAAATGACGATCTTTTCGCCGAGCTCATCTGCGATGGCCTGCATGTGCATCCCGATGCCGTGCGCATTTACTGGAAGTCGAAGGGCTCTGAGCGCGCCATGTTAATTACCGATGCGATGTCAGCCGCGGGCATGCCCGATGGCAACTACAAGCTTGGCGAACTGGATGTGCGGGTTATCAACGGCAAGTGCATCATTGGCGAGGACACCCTCGCCGGCAGCACTCTGACGCTCGATCGCGCCGTGCGCAACTTTGCCGAGTTCACCGGCGCCTCTATCGCCGATTTATCGAAGCTCGCCAGCCGCAACTCAGCGCGCATGACCGGATTCGAGACTGAAGCTGGCTCGTTGGCTGTAGGGCGCGCAGCGAATATCACCGTGCTTTCTGCCAAAAATGAGGTTGTCGAGACGATTCTGCGCGGGCGCAGCGTGATCAATTCTTGACTGCCTGCCGCGCCCGCCACAGTGCTCCGAGGATAGCGTCGACTGCTTCGGGCAGGATCAGCACCGCGGGCAAGCTGCGGTGGATGGTGTCCACGAAACTCTGCCGGACTGGGCCGATCTTCGAGAGGACGCTGCCGATGTAGGCGATGCCGGGAACGGGGCCGTCGGGATCGAGCTGGCGAATGCGGCGGAAGGCCTCGACGACATCTTCACCAAGCAGACGACCGCCGAGTTCGAGAACCTGCAACGCAACTGCATCGCCCTGCTCGGCGCACTCGGCGACGATTTTGGCGAGCTGGGAAAAATCAGGCGGAGGCAAGCGATGAACGACGTTGATGAGCTCCTCGGCGCTGGGAGTCAGCCAGAGGTCGAGGACGCGATCGAGAATCAGCGTCGGCTGGTCGAAGTCGCGCGCGCGGCAGGCGGCCCGTAGCGCCTGGACGCCGATCCAGTGACCTGAAGCCTGATCGCCGAGCACCGGACCCCATCCACCCACGTTGAGCATTTCGCCCATGCTGGTGCGGCCCATGACATTCGAACCGGTTCCGCAGATGGCCAGCACGCCCGCTTCGCCAGGGAATGCCGCATCCAGCGCGATCTCTTCATCGCCGCAGACGACGATTTCGCCGCCCGCGCATCGTGAGAGTATCTGACGCATCCAGCCATCGGTTTGCGGCAGCCGCACGCCCGCGGTTCCGATGCAGGAAGAGGAAATCCTGCTGAGATCCACGCCGCTCTGCTTTGCTATTTCTTTGAGCAGGGCAGCCAGGCTTTGTTGAGCCTGCTCGATGGTCACACGCAGAGGCTTGATGCTTCCGCCGATGTCGCGGGCAAGCACCCGCGTGTCGTCAGCCAGTGCACAGGTGGTCTTGGTGCCTCCGGCGTCGAAGCCAAGAAAGTACGCCATCGCTAGCGCTGGGCCTCGTCACTGAGCGAGGGGTTGAGGATCCCGGAGAGCACGTTGAGACTGCCGTCGACTTTCGGGCTTTCAAGGCCAAGAATTCTTACCACAAGGGGAAAGACATTGATGTTTTCGAAGGGCTTCACGATGCTTCGCGGACGAATGTCCGGACCCTCCGCGAAAAAGATGGCGCGCATCGAGGTCATCTCATAGGGGTTGTAGCCGTGCTCACCTATCGGAAGGAAGTCGGGGCGGTCGGCAGGCGGTGGATTCGCGCGGATTATGGTCGGGCCCTTGGCGAGCACCACCGGGTCTCCCTCGCGCGGGTTGCTGTTATAGTGCAGCTCAGCCGGCACCTGGGCGCGGCGGTAGACGAGAAAGCCAGCGTCGGCGGCCCGCAGCTTTTTGTAGATGCGTACGGCATCGGCTTCAGTCGGCGGGTAGAGCAGGGAACCGACAGTGGGGAAATTTCCGAGCGGAACGTACTTATCAAGGGTGATCCAATCGCCCTGTACGCGCTCCATGCCGTGATCGGCAAGAACGATGAGGTCGATGGGCATGTGCAGCCCATCGAGTTCTTTCTCAAGCCGGCCAATCAGCTCGTCGACGTGCGCGACCGCCTCCGCTACCTGCGGGCTATTTGGCCCGTGTTCATGCCCTGCATGGTCCACGTCCGAGTAGTAAAGCGTGATAAAGTGCGGACGCTGTTCCGCCGGCAGTTTCAGCCACGCCACCACCTGATCGATGCGCTTATTGTCGTCAACCTTGTTATCAAAGTGGAGGTAGTAGCTAGGTCGCTCGCCTGCGATCTCCGCCTCTGAACCCGGCCAGAAAAAGCACGCGCTGCGCATCCCTTGCTTCTCGGCCAGCGACCACAAGGGCATGCCGCCATACCACGAGCCATCCGTGACGGCTTTGGCATCGCGCATGGAATAGGTCTGCTTGCGATCTGGATCGTAAAAGCTGTTGGCGACGATGCCGTGGTGCTCGGGATAGAGGCCTGTGACAATTGAGTAGTGATTCGGAAAAGTCAGCGACGGATAGGAGGGGATCATGCCATCCGGCGCGCTGGCACCCATCGCACCGAGTGCGAGAAGGTGCTTCGCGCCATACTTTTTCGGATAGTCGTAGCGAAATCCGTCGAGCGAAACCATGACCACGTAATGTTTCTGCTGTTGTTCGGCTGCGTTCGGGCCGTGGTCGACGGCGATGACGGGAGTGATCTCCTGCGCGCGTAGCCAGATGCAGCAGAGCAGGGTCAGAAATCCGGTGAAGACAGCTCGGCGAAGGATGGATTTCATGGAGGGTCGGCGATCCTTTCCCGTAAAGCTTATACGACGGAGCAATCGGCTGGCTCGCTCTTGCCCCCTTCATGAAGGCGCATGGTTATCGTATGAAGAACGCCCATGCGGCCACGGAGATGCCGGCGATTCCAAAGGCCATACCCAGCCCCCAGTATGCCCGCTGGCGCGTGAGCAGGGTGATCGACGTGATAACCAGTCCGATTTCGAGTAGCGCCTCGCCCAGGTCAAAGCGATTGGCATGGCGCTCGGCTCTTCGTACCTCGCTCTCGAACTCCGTGGCTTTTTTGTCTTCTTCGGCGAGGTCTTCATTCCATTTTTCGAGGTGGGATTTGTAGCCGTCTGTCACCTTGTTCGCGGCGGCAGCATCCCGAATGGGTAGGGCCCCGAGCAGATCGGCGGTAAGTTCGGTGTTGTATTGCCGGTTCTTCTTCGCCTGGTACAGGTTCCACTGATCACTGGCGCGCGCCTGGTCGAGTACCGCTTCAGTATGGGTACGATGGCCCAGCACGGTGGTAACGGCAACCAGGACTGCGAGTACGCTCATGGTAAAACTCACTGGGCGCAGACTCGCGTCCTTCTTGGCTTCTTCGCTTTGCTCCTTGAGCTCCTGCGCTTCGTTGGCTTCCATATCGCTCCTGACCGGACTTAAGTTTACGGGGTGGATGAGCCTGCGTCGAGCGCGACGCACGTCTGAACCAACGAATGGATGGAAGTTTCGCGAGTCGTGAAATCCGTAAACGTCGCCAAATCAAGTTTCGAAGAAAGTACTTGACTTTCCTGTCAAATGTACTATTTTAGCAACTCACGTTCTGCTGAGCACAGTCCGCATTCCTATATCTAAGCTCGCTGGAACAGGCTCTAGCATCGATAGAATGCACGACTTACGGGTTGGCGACGGGTTTCCGACCTCAACGCGTCTACTTTGCTGGTTGAAAGCGGCAGCCGCTGCGATCCACGGGTTCTTCAGCCGTGGCTGCCGGAGGATCGATGTCGACGACACTTTTGTCGCCGTCCGAGCAGGTGGATTCGCCCGCCACCGGCGAACCGGCGCCACAGCATCAGGAGGTAAACGCCTGGCTCCATCGCATGGGAGCAGACAGGCTGGGCCATGCCCACACCAGGTCGCTCTGTCAGCATTTGCTCAACACGCGGCGGATCCTGGCCCGATGGTCGCAGCCAGTCTGGATCCAGAATGCCGGCGCGCTTCACAGTATCTATGCGACTGACGTCTATAAAACTCAGCTAATCCCTTTGAGCGAGCGGGCTTCGGTCCGATCCTTTATCGGTCTCCGCGCAGAGCGCACCGTCCTCCTCTTCTGCACCCTGCCTCGACAGGGGTTCTTCACCGCATTGGACCGGAGAGGAACGGCGCCGAATCGCGCAGACGCGCTCGAATTGCGCTCGAATGCAGGCAATGTCAACGAAAAGCTGGATCAGCAAGATATCGATTCCTTGCTCTTGATCCACATGGCCAATGAGGCGGAGCAGGCACAGGCTTCCGACAGCGGCCCGGGGATTTGGCTCGAACGTCTGAGCTCGATGGCCAGACACCTTTCTTCGGCTGTATCTTTGCCACCATTTCTGAGATCCGGCCATCCGCATCCCTCTCGCGAGCAGGAACAGAGCGCTCGAGATTCATACATGAAGGGCCTCGAGGCTCTAAAGGCTGGAGACCGCAGAGAAGCCGCCCGGAAGCTGTTACTATCGTCGACCGCTTGCCCCCTCTGGGCTGAGCCGACCATTTGGCGCGCTTATCTCGCAATGCAGGATGGAGATCTGTGGTCAATCCTGGAACTGAGCTCCCAGGCCAGGAAACAGCTCTCGGCAATCGGAGTTGCCTGGGACAAGAGGCTTACCTTTTCAGAGTGGACCTGGCTGGCTTGTGCACTGGAGAGACTCGCCGCGGAAAGACCAAGCCGTGCTTTTTCTGCTCCGCTGAATCGGCGATTCACCTCTCTGACCGATAGGTTTGGCGATCCTGAGCGCACTGCGAGTGCCGGGCCACTGGCTAAGCCGGAGACATCGTCTCCGCACACTGAAGAGGATATTTCTGCCCCGCCTCGATCGGACGAACGCTTCCAGCAATATATGAGTTTATTTGCAGACAATGCGGCGAATCCGAGGATGTTTCACTACCCTTCCCTGCCATCGCGTCCTTTTTATAAGGCAGAGACCTTTCCCATCGTTGTCGACATGGAGGCTAATTTCGAACAGATCCGCCAGGAGGTGCTTGCCCTGGAGGATGGTTCCTTCCATCCGGAAAGCGAAAAGAGCATCAAGCGCTCAGGATCATGGCAGGTGCTCATGCTCTACGAGCGGGGTCGAAAGAACCAGGAGAACTGCAAGCTGTGTCCAACGATCACTCGGATCATTGAGCGTCATGACACCGTAAAAACCCTCGCAGGATTGATGTATGTGTCGCGAATGAGCCCGCATACCGCCATTCAGGCCCACCGCGGTCCAACAAATATGAGACTCCGCTGTCATCTTGGAATACAGGTTCCGAGCGGAGACTGCGCCATCAAGGTAGGCGAAGAAGTACGCTACTGGGCGGAGGGCGAATGTCTCGTGTTCGACGACTACTATCAGCATGAAGCATGGAATCATACAGACGAGACGCGGACCGTCGTCATCCTGGATATCTGGCACCCGGAGTTATCACGGAGAGAGATACAACTCCTTGAAGGGCTGCACCGCTATGTGGCGGCGCAAACGCAAAGCCTGAATAACTATTGGAGCGGCAACGAAAAGGCGCGCAGGCAGAATTATGACTGAGAGGACATGGGGCTTCGCACAAGACTCAACTGCAGCCATGTCACAAACAGGGTCGGGAGTGTGTCTTGTAACTGGAGTAGCCGGGTTCATTGCCTCGCACCTCGCCGAGGCGCTGCTCGCGAAAGGATATTTCGTAATTGGGGTCGACAGCCTGAACGACTATTATTCTCCGCTGTTGAAACAAGAGAACCTCTGCGCTCTTCTCTCCTCTAAGGCATTCATCTTTCATAAGAAGGATCTGAACGATATTCCGGCAGGCACCCTGCCGGCGCACATAGACTACGTGTTTCATTTTGCCGGTCAGCCGGGTGTTCGGTCGAGCTGGTCTACCTCTTTCGAGACTTATGTGGCCAGTAACATCCTCGCGACGCAGAGACTGCTTGAGCTTATTGTCAACTGCGATGTTCGCCGACTTATCTTCGCCTCTTCCTCGTCCATCTACGGTCAGGCATCCGGATCGGTACCGGAGCGTGCCGTCCCTCGTCCTCTTTCCCCGTATGGTGCCACTAAGCTCGCCGCAGAAGCACTATGCCTTGCCTACAGTTCGGAGTATTCACTAGCTGTAACGATCCTAAGATATTTCACGGTTTATGGGCCCCGGCAACGTCCGGATATGGCCATCCACAGATTCCTGAATGCGGCGATAACGCAAACACCGATCTATATTTTTGGCGATGGCACACAACGTCGCGCATTTACGTACGTGGACGATGTAGTGGATGCCTCAGTGTCAGCGATGAGCGAGCCCTGTCACACGTCGATTTACAACATCAGTGGCGGGCGCCCAACTACGCTGAATGACTGCCTGGCCATCATCGAAGAGGCGACTGGGCGCCGCATAACTCGTCGATTTTGCGGAACCCAGCGCGGCGACCCATATGAAACGGAAGCGGATATTTCGGAGGCGCGACGATGCCTGGGGTATGAGCCACGTGTGTCTCTCGACCTTGGTATCGCGCGAGAATGGGAGTGGTTGCAAACACACCTCGCCGGAGTTGTTTCGTCGTGAAAGGTTGGTGAAATATCGGCATCAGTTGATGATTTAGCGATTGACAATGCGAGACGCCTCCTCTAGGCTTCTTGCGAACTCGAGAGTCAGCCATTCCTCCCTTCCGGGACGGTTCCAATGAATGAATCGAACCGCACTGTCCACGGCCTGTGGATAGGGTCCAACCTCTCAAGGCTGGAGTTGCTGACCCTTTGCTCTTTTGCCCACCACGGACACGAGTTCAACTTATGGACTTACTCTGATATCCATTGCCAGTTACCGCGAGGGGTGCGGTTAAGGGATGCAGCTGAGATTCTTCCGGCAGACTACGTATTTAAGAGATCGACCATTGACGTGGAGTGCGGGGTGGGAAGCGGTAGTTGTGCAGGGTTCTCCGATCTCTTTCGTTACAAGCTCCTCTATGAGCACGGGGGATACTGGGTTGATATGGATGTGACGTGTCTCAAGCCGCTCGATTTTGCTGAACCTTATTTGTTTCGCAGTCATCGACTAGGCGCTGTAGGAAATGTTATGAAGTGTCCGTCGAGAAGCAGATTAATGGAGATGACTTACAAGCGAGCTGCGCGTGACCTGCGTGAAGATGGCGACTGGCACTTTGGAAATCGCGCACTGAGCGAGACTGTCCGAGAATTGGGGTTGTCTCGTTTTGTCAGGAGTGACATAAGCAACGCTGATCTTTGGAACGGGCACGTCAGGGATTTCATTGAGCGGGATGCGCCCATTCCAGATAACTTCTATGTAATTCATTGGCTGCACGAGTGCTGGAGGACGTTGAGTTCCACTGGGGGCTTCTATAAGGGCTTGAAGATGACTGGAGATGTCCCGGACAAGAATCACGCCAGACCCTTTACAACGCTGGCGAAACTTTACGAGAAGTACAGTCTGTGAGGCCGACCGGATGGCGTGCGTGAATATCATGATCGCGAGTCTTGCGCTGGGAGGAGCGGAGCGCATTGTTCATGAAACCATCTCAACGCTGCAAGCACGCTCTAAAAGAGGAACACTATTTGTCTTAAAGGATGTCGGATTACAGTACTCGATCAGCGCGGTTGGATTGTTTGAGATACATCATTGGAAGGCAGGTTATCGGGAGGCTAAGCTTCGAGAAACAGCCGAGAGCGTGTTGCGCTCCGGGACGAATCTCCTCTTTACCCACCTGATTGCGGCAAGTGACCTCAAAGTTCTATGGGAGGCTGGAGTACAAACCGTTCCCGTCATCCACAATGCCAGGGACGGGTGGCAGGATCCGGCTGAGTCTTATTCTACATCGCATACCCCCTTTGTCGTGGCTGTGTCCGATTCCGTTGCGAATGAGCTCCGCGAGAGCGGGTGCCAGGCGCCTGTAGTCACCATTCGCCATGAGTTGCAGCGGTGGTTTATGCAAGAAGATATCCGGAGAAACCGTCTCGAGGTGAGACGCCGCCACGGCATTGCGGACGATACATTTCTTATCGGCACAGTTGGCTGCTTCAAGGCGCAGAAGGCCTACCCGCGGGCGATCCGGGTGCTCGCAGGACTCCGAAAAATACGCGACGCGAAGCTGATGATCGTGGGTTCCTGGGATCACGACTATGGGTACGGTCGTTTAACGTTTGAAGTCGTCTGCAGGTTGATCGAGGAGTTGGGCCTCCAGGAAGACGTTCTGCTTGTCGGGGCGGTCGACAACATCGATCCTTACTACTCTGCCTTCGACGTCTATCTCAACACGAGCGTTTTTGAAGGGCTGAGTATCGCTCTGCTTGAGGCGCAGCAATGGGGATGCCCGGTAGTGGCAGCCAATGCGGGGGGCAATGCGGAGGCGCTTATAGACGGATCAGTCCTGGTGCAGGATTCCTCGGACATAGCGGCGTATGTAGAGGCTTTGTCGAGGCTGCCGCAGACAGCACGCATCGTCGCTGAGAAGCCTGCCTATTCCGATCTCGTCCCGCGTATCTGGTCTTCGCTTGGGAACTATGGTGTGAACAAGCGCAGTCCTCGTTCCGGGGTTCTGTTCGTCACTAACAACCTGAACATGGGCGGGGCTCAGCGCTCCCTCACGAACCTCCTGGTCAACATGCCTGGCAAGGAAGGAGTCTCCGTTTGCGTACTTGGGGCCATTCACGATCGGTTCTATTTAGAAGAGTTGAGCCGGGCGGGGGTTCAGGTGATTATGTTCGATAGGCCGGCTCACGTTGTAGACACCGCGGAACGCGTGCTGAGTGTGGTGGACAGCTTGAATGTTCGCACAGGGTGTTTCTGGAATGCGGATGCCTGCGTCAAGTTACTGGTCAGCAAGATCCTGTCATGCACGAGTGTGCGAATCATCGATGTAAGCCCAGGTACTCTTTTGTTCAGGGAACTCGATGAGACCATAGCCTTTCAGCGGCGAATCTCCTACACTACGGCCGATTACGTTGCGCGGCTGGATTCCTTTGTTTGCAAGTCCAACGCAGGCACTACCAATCCGCTACTGAATGGCTGGAAAGACAAAGTAGTTGTGATCCCGAATGGCGTACCTGCGTCTCGCTTTGCGCAAACGGCGGACCGGTCGGCCGATACCGTTATGCGCGTCGGAACATGCGGGCGCGTTGCCCCGGAGAACAGGATTGAGTTTCTCCTTGACAGCTTTGCGATCGTAGTGGAGCGCCTTGGCAGCGCATCTTTGACGATTGTGGGTGAGGCCCAGAACGGTCACCGAAAGTACAAGGACTCGCTTCTGAGCCGCACAGCCGACCTAGGGCTGAAGAATGTTCACTTTGCGGGGGCCGTTCATGACGTGACGCCCCATTTGAGATCCTTCCGAGTATTCGTGTCGGCGTTTAATGAAGAGGGATGCTCAAATGCTGTGCTGGAAGCGATGGCGGCTGGGACTCCAGTGGTCGCAACAGCTTCGCCTTCGAGCCGGGAACTGATCCAAAGCGGGGTAGATGGTTTTGTTGTCTCGAATACAGACCCGCGGGACATGGCCGACAAGATCGAGATCCTTCTCACTCGCCCCGATGTAGCGGATTCCTTTGGCCGAGCGAGCGAATCGACAGTACGACGTCGCTTCTCAATGAACCGGATGGTGGACCAGTACCGCTCCCTGCTCGCATGATGAGCCGGTGAAACCAGGAGAGGATAGCACTCATGCCTACGATTGAAATTATTCTGGCGTCGGACCGTAACCGGGTGGGTCGGCTGATTCTGAAGGATGACGCCGGGCGCAAGCTGGCGGGTCCGTATTCGGTGTGCGGCCGGGCGAACGACTTCGCGGCGAGCGAGCACCGGAACCCGACGCGCTCTCCGCTGCAGCCCTATGGAGACACGCCGACGGGCGAGTATCGCATGCGAGGCATCGTGCGGACGGGTCGGGGAACGGCCTACGACGGCAGCAAGTTCGGCAAGTTTGGCATGATCGTTCTTGAACCGGTGCGCGGTCAGGCAGCGATTGCCGATCAGAATGGCCGCCACATCCTGGTGATTCACGCCGGTACGCCAAATCCTGCCAGCAGACTTCTCTATGCAACCAACGGCTCCGTGCGAATGTATGACGATGACCTGCGCGAGTTGATTGAAGCGGTGTGGGGCGAGTCGTCGGTTGTTTGCAGGATCAGCGAGACGAATGAGTTTGCCACTTCACTGACAGTGACCCTCGACCCGACCTACGACGAGGGTGATCCGCCATTGTTGGCGAAGGATCAGCCGAAGGTGAGCGTGGCGCCCTCCGCGGGGGTGGCTGCAATCTCGCTGAGTCTGCCGAAGATCCAGGAACGGCTTGTCAGCCCGCACGACGAGGCGTACAGCAGCTCAGGCGACAGTGGCGACAGCAGTTCGAGCGACAGTGGCGACAGCAGTTCGAGCGACAGTGGAGACAGCGGTTCCAGCGACAGTAGCTCCGACAGCGGAGATAGTAGTTCCAGCGACAGTGGCGATAGTAGTTCGAGCGACAGCGGAGACAGTAGTTCGAGCGACAGCGGAGACAGTAGTTCGAGCGACAGCGGAGACAGTAGTTCGAGCGACGGCGGAGACAGTAGTTCGAGCGACAGTAGTTCCGGAGACAGCTCCGGTGATGGCAGTTCCGGCGATAGCAGTTCCGGTGATAGCAGTTCCGGTGATAGCAGTTCCGGTGATAGCAGTTCCGGTGATAGCAGTTCCGGTGATAGTTCGGGGGATAGTAGTTCCGGAGACAGCTCTGGGGACGGCTCTGGCGATAGCAGTTCTGGGGATAGTGGCGACAGTAGCTCCGGTGATAGTAGTTCTGGGGACAGCTCGGGCGACAGTAGCTCCGGAGACAGCTCCGGTGATGGCAGTTCCGGTGATAGCTCTGGGGATAGTTCGGGGGATAGCTCCGGCGATAGCTCTGGAGATAGTTCCGGGGATAGCTCAGGGGACAGTTCGAGTTCCAGCTCCAGCTCCAGCAAGAGCTCTGGAAGACAAAGTTCAGGCACTGGGAAGCCCAGTTCGAGCTCCGCAAAGCCAAGCTCGTCCAGTTCGTCGTCCTCGAGCTCATCTAAACCTAGTTTGTCCAGTTCGTCGTCCTTGAGCTCATCTAAACCGAGTTCGTCCAGTTCGTCGTCCTTGAGCTCAACTAAACCGAGTTCGTCCAGTTCGTCGTCCTTGAGCTCAACTAAACCGAGTTCGTCCAGTTCGTCGTCCTCGAGTTCTTCCAAACCCAGTTCGTCCAGCTCGTCATCCTCGAGTTCTTCCAAACCCAGTTCGTCCAGCTCGTCATCCTCGAGTTCTTCCAAACCGAGTTCGTCCAGTTCGTCGTCCTCGAGTTCTTCCAAACCCAGTTCGTCCAGTTCGTCGAGCTCTTCAAAGCCGAGTTCGTCCAGTTCTTCGAGTTCATCCAAGCCGAGTTCGTCGAGTTCATCCAGCTCATCGAAGTCGAGTTCTTCGTCCATGAGTAGCATTTCTTCCGGGTCTAGTGGGAGCGCTTCATCAGGGTCCGCGATTCGAATTCGCAAGAATGTGCTGACCCTCACGACTGCTCAGCAAACCGCATTTGTGAATGCGCTGCTCGCCCTCAAGGCAAACGGCAAATACGACAGCTACATACTCACGCACGCCAGCGCCCTGGCGCACGCTACTCCGGCGACGGGAGATCCCACAGCCGATCTGAATAACCCGACCTATCGCGATGCTGCTCAAGGTGGCCCGGCATTCTTCCCATGGCACCGCGCACTGCTCCTGAGTTTGGAAAAGGACTTGTCAGGGTTGATTAGCAAGCAGGTTTGGCCTCTATTTGCGATGCCCTATTGGAACTGGGCTGCCGACTCCGCGCTTGCACCGGGAGCTTCCCCGATCTGGTCGCCTAGCCTGATGGGAGGCGACGGTGATCCCACGAAGGCCAATCAGGTCACAACGGGTCCATTCCGAACGACGGCGAGCGGTGGCATCTGGACAACCGTCGAGCAGAATCCGGACGGGACTTCTGCGCCTCCGGCGTCCCTGCGGAGAACACTGGGTCGCGGCATATCCCTCCCTGCGGGTGCGACTCTGCCGACTCCTAAGACTTTCTCAACGACGCAGCTTCTTTCTCCATACGATGCAGCTAACTTCAGCAGCGCTACAACCAGCGGATTCCGAGTTGCCGCAGAAAGCCTGGATGATCTCGTCCACCTGTGGGTGGGGGGCAGCATGGAGCTGCCAACCTCTCCCAACGATCCCGTCTTCTTCCTCCACTACTGCAATCTGGACCGGCTATGGAACCTGTGGCAGACTTCGGTAGCAGGTGGACTCGGGAAGGGCTATCTTCCTGTCAGCGGAGGCCCAGTCGGTCATAATCTCCCGGATGGGATGTTCCCCTGGAATACGGCAGCCGACATGCAGACGCCGGCCGACCTGGTGAACTCTCTGACTCTGGGTTACAAGTACGACTCGGATTAGGCGTGAGCAGAAACAGATAGGTCAGCTGCACCCAATTATCCGGACTGCTTCAATGCAGTCCGGGTACCACGATAAGGAGGAAATCAGATGCCCGAGGCAACCCAGCGTCGAACGCTCGGTATAAGAATGTTCCCTTTATTATTTCGACAACCGGAGCAGCGAGCGCTCTCACGGTGAACGGGAAGCCGATATCGGTCGTAAAGCTGAAGAACAATCGATACCACACACACAGACTGCCCCATGCGGAATATAAGGATATGGAAGCGTTGGCGCACGCCCTAATCGAGGCCTATCCCTCAGTGCGCAAATGACAGAAAACTTCGGTTTGTCCAGCTTGCGGAGGGTCTTGTAAATAGATGCGGAAACTCATACTCAAAAACCACCAGAGTCCCGGCGACATTCTGATGCTGACCGCGACCGTGCGGGATCTGCACGCCTGCTATCCGGGTGAATTCCTGACCGATGTACGAACCAGCGTGGATCAACTCTGGCAATATAATCCGCTGATCACCCCGTTGCGGGAAGATGATCCTGATGTGACGGCGCTCCGCTGCCATTATCCACTTATCCATCGCAGCAACGAATCGCCGTATCACTTTGTTCAGTCCTTCACTGAGTACTTGAACCACAAGCTGTCTTTGAAGATCACTCCACAAAAATACGCCGGAGATGTCTACCTTCATCAACAGGAAAAAAGATGGATACCCCAGGTCCAGGAGCGCACCAAGAAGGAGATTCCATACTGGGTGATTGCCGCTGGAGGTAAGTACGACTTTACCGCCAAATGGTGGGCCAGCGACCGGTACCAGCAAGTTGTCGATCATTTCTATCAAAAGATCCAGTTTGTGCAGGTAGGCGAGTTGCACCACTATCATCCACCATTGCGAGGGGTGATCGATCTGCGCGGCCTTACGGATGTTCGTCAATTAGTAAGGCTGACGTATCACGCTCAGGGCGTCGTTTGCGGCGTGACATTCCTGATGCACCTGGCCGCAGCCGTCGAGACAAAGGGCAGGGCCGGACAAACAAGGCCCTGCGTTGTGATCGCCGGCGGGCGCGAACCACCTCAATGGGAAGCTTACCCTCACCACCAATTTCTGCACACTGTCGGTGCTCTTCCGTGCTGTGAAAAGGGCGGGTGCTGGAAGGCCCGGACTCTTCCTCTCGGGGATGGCAGCGAGAAAGACTTACCCAGGAATCTCTGCCTCAACGTCGTGCAGGACATGCCGCGTTGCATGCACATGATTTCTGCGGAAGAAGTCATCTGCGGAATTCAGATGTACTTTGACGGCGGCCGTCTTGCCTGGCTCACGCAGCAGGAGTTTTGCGCGGCTCAACCGACGATTCGACAACCGATTGCGCATTCCCTTGCGATGTAATAACGATGCGGCGAGTCATTCTGAAATGTGACCACGGTGCCAGCACAATCGTCATGCTGACGGCAGTAGTGCGCGACCTGCACTCCTCCTGCCCTGATCAGTTTCAGACTGCCGTGCGTACTCGCTACCCTGAGTTATGGCGCAATAACCCCCACCTTGCCCATCTTGATCCGCGCGATCCAGACGTTGAGCATATCGATTGCAACCCTCCGCTTACTCAACGCAGTGACGATCCGCCTTTCCACTTCATACATGGGTTCCTAAGATATCTTGGCAATCTTCTGAATGTTGACATCAAACCCACACTGTTTCGGGGCGATCTGTACCTTTCGCGGCGGGAGAAATCGTGGATGTCTCAGGTGCAGGAACTCACCGGAGACGAAATACCGTTCTGGGTAGTTTGCGCCGGCGGCACGTTCGAAAAGACGATCAAGTGGTGGGAGCATGAACGTTTCCAGGCTGTCATTGACACATTCCGCGACCGTATTCTCTTCGTTCAGGTAGGGGCCCAGGGAGACTATCATCCAGAGTTGAACGGAGTGGTCGATTTGCGAGGGAAAACGGATCTGCGTCAACTTATCCGGCTCATTCACCACGCCCAGGGAGTGCTCTGCCCCCTCAACCTCCTCATGCATCTCTCCGCCGCCGTGGAGACAAAACATGATTCGCCCAATCGCGCATGCGTGGTGATTTCCGGCGGCGGGCGATCCACGCAGTGGCAACGTTATCCTACTCACCAGTTTCTGCATACGATAGGCTCATTGATCTGCTGTGATACCACGGGATGTGGGAGACAGCGGACTCATTCGTTGGGCGATAACTCTTTAAGTGACGCGGCGGATAAGATTTGCGTGGATGTTGTTGGCGACTTACCGCATTGCATGCACATGATCGGCACGGCAGATGTGATCCGATCAATCCGAAGATATTTTGATGGAGGTGTGTGCAACTATCTCTCGGCTAATGAGATAGATGTGACGCAGAGAACTCTCGCAGGCTTATCGAGGAACACGTTTGAGGAGAAATCACAGCTTGGTGAGCAGCCGGTTCCCATGCCGCAGGATCAGTTATGAAAGGCTCGAATGGTGAGATCCAGCTCAAGACGCGGTCAATGCGACTATGCACACACGACTGCGGCGACTTCGCTTCAATCCGGGGAGAAAACGTACTTATCTACTGGCCGCACGGCTTCGGAGATCTCGTCGGGCTGGGCTATGTTCTGCCGCTCCTTGAGCCGTCTAACCGCTATTGGATAACGCGATTCGGCGACGACTATCTCTCTGTGATGGACGGAAGCGAATACGTTACTCCTATATTTGTGGGAGGGCCGCCAGCAGTTCAGGCGGCCGACGGAGACTCTCTTAGCAACCGCAATCTGGGGCTGGTTTACAACCTCATCGACGGTGGGAAGCAGAAAGTTTCCATGCCTCTGTCGATTTATGAGGCCTGCCGGGAGAACAAAATCACTACTCTGTTATGGACGAGTTATCCGGAAACCTTTGGGACCAAGGCCTATCCCTACCATTCAAAAGCGCGCAACCTGGCTCGACATATCGCACCACGTGCCAGCTTTCCGGTGCTTGAATCAGGCGTGCCACTTATCAACTCCATTAACTTTGAGGTTGCGCCTTGGGTCGTTCGCTGGGTAGAGGCCCGATTGAGAAATTTCGCCGAATTTGGCGGCAGAAAGCTATGTATCCTGGCGAGAAACGGCTACACCTCTACGGGTAAGAACTGGGGGCATCGTTGGCGTGAGGACTTGCCTCCCCGCCAGCGGCGAGAAGCAGAAGAGTGCCGGCAGTTCATGCGCCTCCTTTTGAAAAAGGATCGCCGGTGGATCTTCCTTGCCATGGAGGATCGCCTCTTCGATGGAGTTCATACTGTGCGATCGAAGGCAACCAATTGCTTCAGCTACGCCGAATTGTTCGGAACCGCCAGCCACGAAAGCATTCCCTTCGGGATGATCATGAAGGCCCTTTTGAAGCTCGCATCCCTCACCATTGGAGTGCCTACCGGGCCCTTTCACCTGAGTATGGCGAAGCGCGATCTGCCTACGGTGGGGGTGTGGCTCCAGCACTCGCCAATGTGGTATGACGAGCCAAAAGAGTGCTCTATTCATCTTATCGGTAGCGAGGTGACCAGAGGCTCCCCTCGTGTGCAGGAGTCCATCTCTGGCAGCAACGGTCTCAGTCATCGAACCATGATCCAGGACAGCAGGATTATTACCGGAGAACAGGCACTCGGCGCTGTGGAAACCCTTCTCTACTAGGAGATGCGTATGGATTCGCAGATCGTGTCCACTTTAACTGCTGCATGCAATCTTTCTCCGAAAAGGTTCCGCGCTGAAGACGACGCGTCGCCGATTCAGAGGGCTCCCAAGCGATGAGGCGATCCGCGAACCTGTTTGTATACGCAGTAACCGGGGATGATCACGTTGAGCAAGTGAATCTTTCACTGCGATTCCTTAAGCACTTTTCGAGACAGGACATTCTGGTTGTTGCGGCGCGCTATGACCGCAAGATCGAGCACGACGACGTGATCCGCATTGATGTTCCCGAGCGCTTCGACAACCACCAGGCAAGCATACTGATGAAGACGGGGCTGCATCGCATTGTCGGCGACGCAGATCGCATTTGCTGCTACCTCGATAGCGATGTCGTCGCAGTCCATAGCGGCGTGGACCGGATATTCCAGCGAAAGCAGGGCCCGGTTACTTTTGCGGCCGATCATACGCGCCTCCCCACGTTTAGCCGATATGCTGTGCGATGTTCCTGCGTTCGCGGCAGCTGCGATCATTTACGGCAGGGGATTGCGTCCAAGTTCGGAGTCGATGTCTCCAACCCGGATTGGCACCACTGGAACGGCGGCGTCTTTCTTTTCGACTCAGGGTCCATGGACTTTCTGGACACATGGCACACGTACACTCGGGCGATCTTCGATGATCCTGGATGGAAGACGCGCGACCAGGGGACACTGGTCGCAACCGTCTGGAAGTTTGGGCTTCAGGATCAGCAGACTCTCGCGCCCAAATACAACTACATTGTCGATGGAATGCGAGGCATGGCAGATTTTGAGCGAGCTTCAGCGAGCCCGTCCTCTTATCGTGTGGATACAACCTACTCACTCGACCCGGCCTCACCTTCGCTTCGCCCCTGCTTTCTGCATTTCATCAATGGATGTGGGGGGAAGCGGGGTTGGCGTAACTGGGATGAGACGGAGGCCAAGTTGGCGCAATCCCAAAGTCTCGCCGCTGAGCTCGTTCCTTAGCTCCTTAGCGGTGAGTTCCATCGCTCAAGGTGAGCTTTGGCGTTCCGAACGCTTGAGGAATCGGGAGCAGCTGGTTCAAATGCTGCGAAAAGTCAAGAATCGGCACGCTTATTGCGGCGAGCTTTGATTCTGCGCCAGTTTGACGATGGGTAGAAAGTGGCGCAGGTGGCCGCCAATGTAGGCGTGGCCGGCAAGACCGTGCGTGCCATTGCCCGGCGTTATGAAGAAGAAGGGTTGGAGTCGGCACTGTACGAGAAACCTCGGCCCGGCAAGCATCAAGCGCTGGATGCTGGACAGAGTCAGCGGATTATCGGTGAGTTTTTGGCAGGCGTGCGTAGTTCAGAAACAGTACCCTTGTTCGATCCAGTAATGCCAGTCTTGGATAGCTTGTTCGTTGATTGATCCACGCCGGCGGCCTTCAACTGCGAGAGCGGGACGGCCATGTTCCGGCCTTGCCATCGGATCATCACGAGCATGTCGCATGCTGCATGCGTCTTCGGGCGCCAGGCGTCGGGCTTCGACAGACTCTCCTTTGCGAAGCGGCGAAGTCGGGTGGGTGGCGATGCACTGTGCCTGAAACGGGAACTGCATATTTTCTTCAAGATAGTAGTACCAGCCCATGGCCTGCTCTTCGGGCCCATAGGCATCCACGATGATTTGCTCATGGATGCGGTTCTCCCGGGTTGGATCACGTTTCGGCTTTGTCATTGTTTACGCCTCAAGCAGTTCACGGACACAGGAGAAGCGGAGCAGTTCCTGTGCGCCCATCACCGGGCTTTCCAGATCGAACTCCTCTTCATCAAGATCCTCCTCAGATTCGGGCTCCAGGTCCGGCTCCTGAGAGGCGAGATATTTCGTACGTTCCAGGTGATCGAGATCATCGCGGATCTCCCGGGCTGTAAACAGTCGCCGGATTTCGTCGATGAAGGCAGGCACCTCGGCAGCGAACAGGGGATCGCGCTCGGCGGCGTGCAGAAAGGAGAAGAGCTTCTCGCCGATCAGATAATCGAGCGCGTTCATCAGGCCGAAATTCTCGCGGATATTTCGGTCGCGGCGCATTGTTCGACCCAGATTTTGTGGAACTCTGTCGGAGCGCTTTTCATGCCTGGGTTCTCCTGTTCAGGATGCGGCGCACCGAGGTGCGACCAAGGTTGAGACTGTGAAGTGGGTTGATAACGTTGCAAGATGTATTTCGACATTGGGCGAAAGTGCTCATTGATGGCGGTCATGTCTTGGTGTATTTCGCAAGCAGGAAGTCCATATCTTCGCCCACGCCATAGCCCAGATTGTGGCTGACGGTACGCACGCGATCCAACCGGCTGATCGTCGCGTCGCGGTCGCGCGGAGGTAGCTGGAGAGTGACTTTGAGCGCCTGTTCGAACATCCGGACGAGCGCATCGAAGAAGCCTTCATCTTGCACGCCGATGTCACTGGAGAACCCGACAGCAGTCTCACAGTAGTACACCATCAACTCAGCGAGGCCTGCGGGTTCACCAACAGCCTTCCGATAACTGGAGATGGCCTGTTTCGCCCTTGCGACGGAAGTATCATGGTTCCGCAACACATCCGGCCACAGCCAGCGGTCCAACGCTTCTTTGTACGGCTTGAGAACGTCCTGACCCAACCCGAGGCGAGCATGAAGAAACGTCTGATTATCCTTGTCGGTGGTATAGAGATCCTGAATGAGGCGGATTATTGATATCTGCATAAATAATGCCAAACAATGATAGGTGTTCAAGAGAAGACGCACGCCGACCTGCGCAATCTTGTTCAACCATTGTGCCCGATGGCGTGGGGTATAGGCTAACGACGAGGAATAGGCCTTGGCTGCGGCCCGCACTGATGGATCTATGTTGCGTCGACCCAGATTCCGAGACTATGCGGATTCCCAAAGATAAGAAGTGCAGGTACTGGAATAGCTGTGAACTTCGTCGTGCCCATGATCACTGCCATCAGCAGAGAACCTCCCGGAAAGTTGCGTCCCTTCCCGACTCCTCCGCCAGGAGTTGATTCTCTTAGCTGGCGGAGCTCCGCTTCGGGGAATCCAAATCCGTTCACGCGATCGTAGTACTGATCTAGCGAACTGGAGCTGGCTAGGTCCGTTCAGTCAGGTGGAGGCGGTTGGGGTGCGTGAAGTTCCATAACTTCCTTTATGCTTGCTCCCTTGCCATCGTCGAACGCGTAAGAATACCCAGCATCGAGGTACACTAAGCCCACAACTCGGCCAGGGTGGTTGTTCGCAATCCAACTCAGTTCCGCTCCAGCGACGGAGTGTCCAACCAGGATCGGCCTTTCCAGTTTGAGCGAGTCAATTACTGCCAGCACGTCTTGGCCGAGGCGGTCGAGCGCGTTCTTTGTGGGTGCATAACCGGACGCGCGCCGAATCCGCGGCGGGTAATACCATACACATGGTTGTGGGCTCTAAGCTTTGGCGCGAAATCGTCAAACACATGGGCCGTATTCCCGCCCCCGGCCAGAAGAACGATCGGCCTGCCAGAACCGCCCCAATCGAGGACTTCCAACCGAACATCCTTATCAACGCTTACAAATCGCGTGACGTGCGGTGATGGGTCGTTCCGGCGCTGGCGCTTTGTGAATAAAGAGGAACCGCGAGAAGAGCGAACAAAACAGAACCCATCAACTGATTGCAACGGGGCACAGGGGCTATCCACTCCTACATCTCTCCTCCGCCGTGTCGCGTGCAATGTTCCCTTGTTGCTTGGTCGGCTGGGTCGCCTCCATTAAATTTGTTGAATCAGTCCAGATCGTCGGGGCTGTAGAGCTGGGCAGGTTCCCACTCAAGTTCTCTTCTCAATGTGCCTGAAACTCCATATTATCAAGGGCAGCGGAGACCCGGTAGACTGAAGTCACAGATGAAAGCGAGCGATTCCAGTGCAATTGCGGTTCTGGCCGAAAAGCCTTCCGTGGCGCGAGACATTGCCCGTGTCCTTGGGGCCGACAAGCGAGGCGAAGGCTATCTTCATGGGAACGGTTATGTGGTCACCTGGGCGATAGGACATCTTGTATCCCTCGCACAACCGCACGAGATCGATCCTCAATGGCGACAATGGAGCTTCGATCGGCTGCCGATGTTGCCTGGCCAGTGGCCCCTGGTTGTCTACGAGCGAACCAAAGATCAGTTTGAAGTTGTAAGGAAGATCCTGATCTCGCCTCGAGTATCGCGGATTGTCTGTGCCACCGATGCCGGCAGAGAAGGAGAGCTGATCTTCCGCTATATCTACGAGGCAGCTCAGAGCAACAAGCCGGTAAGCCGACTTTGGATCTCCTCCCTGACTCCGGATGCCATCCGGAAGGGGTTCGACAAGCTTCGTCCTGGCAGTGAGTACGATCGATTGGCCGATGCGGCGAATGGAAGAAGTCGAGCTGATTGGCTCGTTGGCATGAATCTCTCGCGTGCGTATTCGCTGCTTTATCGTGAGGAGCTTTCTGTGGGACGAGTGCAGACGCCGACCTTGGCCATGCTTGTGGATCGCGAAGCAGCCCTCCGGTGCTTTGTCTCCGAAGACTACGTCGAAGTCGTCGCGAGGTTTCAGGGGCGGGAAGACCCGGACAAGGGAAGCTATGAAGGGACCTGGTACCGTCCCAAAACGGGTTCGGGTAGGGAGAAAGACGCTCAGGCGAACATCACACGATTGCCTGCCGATGGCGAGGAAGCCGACAGGATCATCGTTCGAGCTCGTGCCGGAGTAGCGGTCATCGAGTCAATTTCCTCCGAGACGCAGCGCATGCAACCACCCCTTCTCTATGACCTCACAGAGTTGCAGCGACATGCCAATCGTCTGTTCGGTTTCAGCGCTCAAGAGACGCTTGACCTTGCCCAAGCTCTCTACGAACGGCACAAACTGATCAGCTACCCCAGGACGGACAGTCGGCATCTTTCAGCAGACGTTGGCACCACCGTTGCCGGAATCGTACCGGCAGTATCGGCAAATTATCCGAAGCAACTCGCTGCCGGAACCGGAGTGCGCACTCTGGGAAAGCGGTATGTCGACGACAGCAAAGTGAGCGATCACCATGCAATTATTCCCACTGCCGTCTCCCCCGGCAGTGCCAATCTCACTGAGAAGGAACGCAAGATTTACGATCTCATCGGCCGCCGCTTTCTCATGATGTGGCATGAAGATTACCTGCAAGCCGTCACCACAGTGATCACTTCGATCACGCAGGAAAGTTTCGTGGACCGCTATCGAACCACGGGAACCCTCGTACAGCAGATGGGTTGGAAGGTGCTGGACCTGGGGGCGGAAGGACGGAAGCGCGAGCCGAAAAGAGGTTCTGAGGAGAAAGATCAGGAGCAGGTGCTGCCGATACATCTTGCCAAGGGACAGCTTCAGGACGTCGCAGACATACTAGCGAAGAAAAAGAAAACCAAGCCCCCGAAGCGATTCACGGAGGGTACGCTCCTGACTGCGATGCAGACGGCAGGCCAAAGCCTGGACGAGAAAGAGCTATCCGAAGCGATGAAGGAAACTGGCCTTGGGACACCTGCCACACGGGCGGCCACGATCGAAGTGCTCTTGAAACGCGGATACATTGTCCGTGCGGGGAAGAGTTTGGAGGCGACGGAAAAGGGGATCCACCTCATAGAAGTCGTCCACCCTGAAGTCAAGAGCCCTGCAATGACTGGCCAGTGGGAATCATTTCTCAAGAAGATCCAGCACGGGGAATCTCAGCTTGAACCTTTTCTGGATGGCATCAGTCAGTATGTGCATTCCGTTGTCAGCAAGGTTCGTGAAACATCGCCGGTCCGACCATCCGCGGCTGCCCCGACATTCGCCGACGTCAACCATCGTCAAACTCTCCCGAGTCCAAAGACGCTCCTGAACAGCACGACCCTCAGGGAGCTTCTGCTGGAGGGGTTCGGGTTCTCCACGTTCCGGCCTAACCAGGAAGCCGTCTGTGAGGCGGTGACTGGGGGGAAGGATGCGCTGCTCGTCATGCCGACCGGCTCGGGCAAGTCACTTTGCTACCAGTTGCCCGGATTGGCTCGCGGCGGGACCGCTCTCGTGATCAGTCCACTGATTGCATTGATGGACGATCAGGTACTGAAGCTGAAGGAGCGCGGCTTCGCCGTTGAGTGCATCCATTCTGGGCGCGATCGTGATACATCCCGCCGTGTCTGTTCCGATTATCTTGGTGGCAAGTTACAGTTCCTCTTCATTGCTCCGGAGCGACTCCGCGTCGCAGGCTTTCCCGAGATGCTGGCCAAGCGCAAACCCTCTCTGATCGCAGTCGATGAGGCGCACTGTATCTCGCAATGGGGCCACGACTTTCGGCCAGACTATCGGATGCTGAGTCATCATCTGCCAGGTCTTCGTCCTGCCCCGATCCTGGCACTCACGGCCACTGCGACGCCACTGGTCCAAAATGACATCGCAACTCAGCTCGGTTTAATCGAGGCCACGCACTTCATCCACGGTTTTCGTCGGGAAAACGTCGAGATCGAGATCGTAGAAGTACTACCTTCCCAACGGCCACTCCTGGCGCGAGAGATATTACTCCAGGACAAGCATCGGCCAGCCATCGTGTACACGCCAACGCGTAAGCAGGCGGAAGCCCTGGCGGAAGAATTGGCGGACCAGTTTTCCTTAGCCAGCTACCATGCCGGACTCGACGCCGAGCAGCGGCGGCGAGTGCAACAAGAATTCATGGCCGGACAGCAGGACATCATGGTGGCAACCATCGCATTCGGAATGGGGATCGATAAGCCAGACGTCCGAACTGTGATTCACACCGCGCTGCCCGGCAGCTTGGAAGGGTATTACCAAGAGATTGGCCGTGCTGGCCGCGACGGAAAACCGAGCCGAGCCATTCTCATGCATTCCTATGGAGATCGGCGTACCCATGATTTCTTCTTCAGTCGAGACTATCCGGATGTTTCCCTGTTGGATCGGATGGTTGCAAAACTCCACGCTGAGCCCCAGCCAAAGGAAACACTCCGCGAAGCCCTGGCGATTGAGGAAGATCTTTTCGCCAAGGCTCTCGAGAAACTTTGGATCCATAAAGGTGCCGTACTCGACTTTGCCGAGAATGTGAGTCAGGGCGAAAAGATATGGCGGACTTCCTACATCCAGCAGCGCGAGCAGAAACGACAGCAGATCGATCAGATGATGCGCTTTGCGGAGAGCAATCAATGCCGCATGACATCGCTGGTCCGTCACTTCGGGGACACGACGGACAGCTCCATTCCTTGCGGCGTCTGCGATTTCTGTGCTCCAGCCAAGTGCGTTGCCCAGAGATTCCGAACGGCTACGGAAGAGGAGCGAACGGCTCTCCTTCGTGTATTGCGCAGCCTGCAATCAGTCCACGCCAAGTCAACTGGCAAGCTGTATGCGGAGCTTTATCCAGGAAACGAGATCGGCCGAGACAATTTCGAGGAAGTTCTCGGAGCGATGGCCCGGGCAGAGATCCTCACGTGTGCGGATGCTATGTTCGAGAAACTAGGCAAACAGATCCCTTACCGCACCGTCAGTCTCACTCCAGCCGGGAGAAGTTTCGATCCGACTAAGCCCTTGGTCTTCGTCATGAAGAGTACGGCGAACCCTGTTTCCTCGAGCAAACGAAAGAAGAAATCCGGGAAGTCCAGGACATCTCCGAAAGCCGCATCCCGGATCCAGCCCGTGCAGACGGGAACAGGAGCGGGTGCATCCGATGCGAAGAGCCAGACTAGCGTCGAGCAGGCTTTAAGAAGTTGGCGATTGAGCGAGGCGAGGCATAGAAACATCCCGGCATTTCGGATCTTTGGCGACCAGGCGCTGCGAAGCATAGTTGCGACCGGTCCGCAAACCGACGCGGAATTACTGGCATTGCCTGGCATCGGACTGAGCATTGTGAAGAAATATGGTCCCCAGATCTTTCGTTTGATCGCAGGCTCGACGTGACAATCGCGTCGGGGTAGGGCCACCACGTCCCTCGCCTGACGGGGTGCATGAAGCAGCGATGCGCTCATACCAGCTCGCCGATACGTTTTCATCTCCTGGGTACGAAACTCCCAAAGCGTTGATGATTATTTAACGTACGCTCATCAATCGGAGGACCTCGCGAGACGGTCCTCCTGAATTTGGGGTCACTTGCGTGTGGGCGACAACCCAACCGCCACTCTCTCGATGAGCGCGTTGCCCCGTTGTCATCAATTTGACTGTGAGGTTGTTAGCTCCTATTGACTGTCTATAAGAGTGGTGCTAATCGTGGAACCCGAGGCAACGTTTTGGGTTAGGAACGACCTGATCGTGGCAGCCTTGAAGTCCGGAATCACACTCATGCGAACCCGGCCGGAAGCTCGGCCACGCTTTTCGACGGCGACCAGGACCAGAGCCGCCCGCCTGTCCTTCAGTTGTCGACTCCCCCGAAGTCCCGCTTGCTCCCCGCCGATCCAAGTGTCATCCACTCTACTTCGCCGCGCAGAGGTTCCCTGGCCACGTTCACCATCGCCCGGCGGAGTTTGTGCAGCATCATCCATGCGGTCTCGTAGCAGGTCAGGCCCAGCTGATGCTGCAGAAGCAGGGCGGATACGCCGCGCTTGTCAATGGTCATCAGATACGCCGTCCAGAACCAATGGGCCAGCGGCACCTTCGTCCGATGAAGGATCGTCACAGAGGTCAGCCAAACCTGATAGCGGCACTTGCCGCATTGGTGCCGACGCTGGTTCGCCAACTCATAGGCTTTTCCATCGCCACATCGGGGACAAGTGAACCCGTCCGGCCAACGACAAGCTGCCAGATACCGCTGGCAGGCTTCCTCCGTGGCAAATTCAGATTAAAACTGCCGCAGCGTCTTCGGAAAGGACGGTCGGGGCACGCCTCTACACTACCTGTGGTAGCTTGCTGAAACAACCAGATAATCAGAAACCAGCTAATCCTATTGGGCGGCAAGTTAGGGGGACCGTTATTCGTTTCAGGAATGATGGGGCGATTCTGAGATCCCTCTTGTGCCCACAATTAGAAAAGAAAGTTAGAATGGAACCGTAGAAGAGTAAACGTGTGGCCCCTTTTCTGCTTTGTTGTCTGATCGAGAATCCCAAGTTCGGAGGACGGTCGTGGCCCTGCCAGAAATTCGATTGCTGCAAGCCGCTATTGCTGTGGCGCGCGAGCTAAACTTTTCGCGTGCAGCAGAATCTTTGCACATCGGTCAATCAACCCTCAGCAAACAGATTTATGAACTCGAGAGTCAATTAGGGTTTAAGCTCTTCGAGCGTAACCATCAGACTGTTGATTTAACTGACGCAGGTCGTGCCTTCGTTGAGGAAGCTCGTGAGGCATTGCTCCACACGGAAAGAGCTGTGATCGCTGCAAAAGCTGTATTTAACGGAGCCGACCAGATCCTCAATCTGGGAAAGTCAGCCCACACCGATCCGTTTCTAATGTCGACTGTTCTATCCGTACGTCTACCGCTGTTTCCAGGTTTGCGAATCAAACAGTGGAGCAACTATTCAGACGAACTTGCACGTCAAGTCATTGCGGGGGCTCTCGATCTGGCGATGACAACCGGAATTCCAGAGAATCCAAAGCTCAGTCTGTTGCAGCTCGCAGACGATCCTTTTTATCTGGCCATGCCGGAGAATGATCAACTCGCAGATCATCGCGATCTGGTCCTGGAGCAACTGCACGATCGAATTTGGATTCTGTTAAGCCAACAAGCGAACCCTTTCCTGTACGACAAGATTCTGCATGTTGCTGCCGAAAGAAAGGTTTATCCAAGGGACGTATTGCAGGTCATGAGTTCCGAAGAAGTCCCTGAGTTAATCTTGGAACACTACGGTCTGGCATTCATGCCGAGAGCAACTGCCTGGAGAATCGCGCGCGATGAAATCACGATGCGCCCTTTTTCCGAACCCGAGCTGCGGTTGGTAACAAATCTTGCAATGCGGGCTGACAGCAAATCACGTCTAGTGAAGGAGTTTGTTCGAGCCACTTCCCGAAAGCTTGATAGCCTGATGCAGAAGCAACAAAGGCAATTGCCCCTCACCGGTTGAAGCTCACTTAACGTGCCACCCTACCGAAAGCTCATCTTCGTTCCGTATCTCGACGTTTAATGGTCCTTCGTGGCCGCAATTTGGGCAATGGAAGACTCCTGAAGTCAGCGCGCGGCCCTCGTACATTTTCCTACTAAAAAGTGAGCCACAGCCGACGCAAGCATGAACGTGAATTAGCCGTGCGGCCCCTATCCGCAAATCATTGGTATTCATAGTTGCACTCCTGATGCCCTGTGCCCTGCACGTATCAAAGGCATTTCCAGAGGGCTTTGGGGAAGAATTTCGACGACTTTTTCGACCAGACTGGCGATCGTTGTGGCCTATACTAATCGGTTAACAGGTAATCAATCCCCTGAGTCAGACGCCCGCGAATGCCGACTAGAAGGCGTAGCTGGCAAGAGCTGATAACTGAGTTTGACCTCTTCCTCATTCCTTTACGTCTCTGAAGAAGCATTAGCATAGCAGCACCAGCGAATAAAATTTGTGGAGCGTTTCACGTCGGTTCGCTTCGATAACACCTGGTACCATTCGTGGATCCAACCCGCCAAAAGAATTGTGGATCTTTAGGTGTCCAATGCATTGCTATTCTGGCGCATCGGGATCCCGCTTAATCCATGAATAAGCCCTCTACGGTGACGGATTGACCAGCGTTCGCAGTTCTTCGAAAAGTGCCTTTACTTATATAGGGTGTGGAAAACGGCGGAATCGGACACTGAGTTCTAGAAGATTTTTCGGAAATCGGCATCCTGCACCACGTTGGGATGTATTCGGATCCACTTCTGTGGAAATATGCGGAATCGGGCGCGTTCGCAAACATCAGGCGTCTGACCGCCCCTGCCATAAAGCGGTCTATGCGTGCATTAGCCTGAGCTGCCCCCTTCGTCTAATCCGGGTAAGTGAGAGCACTCGGTTTGAGTTTAGCTGCATATTCAGCCCGCAGCAGCCGTCGAGGCTGTGTAAATGTGGGAAGCGCTTTTTGCTTTCCACATTTGCATAGCCTTTTGCGAATTCCTCTGGCGTCCTGTAGCCCAACGACTTATATGGACGCACCCGGTTGTAATCGATCCGCCAGAATTCTATCGTCTCTCGCGCATCGTCAAGTGTCAGGAACCAGTGCTCGTTCAAGCACTCCTCGCGGA
>Ga0206856_10075_pt1 | contig 35334 bp, 28 predicted proteins | sample Alteio_BWOrgCont_48_FD_152630 | JGI IMG/M metagenome (GOLD analysis project Ga0206856, IMG submission 152630) | Enriched cells from forest soil in Barre Woods Harvard Forest LTER site, Petersham, Massachusetts, United States -... | ecosystem: Environmental > Terrestrial > Soil > Temperate forest >...
TTCGGAGATCATGCGCGCGATCCACGAGTTTTTCGATGATCGCGGATTCATTCGCTTCGATGCGCCGATTCTGACTCCGAGTGCGTGCGAAGGGACTTCGACGTTGTTTTCAACACCGTACTTCGATGAGAAGGCGTTCCTCACGCAATCCGGCCAGCTCTACGGTGAAACCGGTGCGATGGCTTTCGGCAAAGTTTATGTGTTCGGCCCGACCTTTCGTGCGGAGAAGTCCAAAACCCGCAAGCACCTCACAGAGTTCTGGATGGTTGAGCCCGAAGTCGCGTTCGCGGATTTGAACGACAATATGGCGCTCGGTGAAGCGTTTATCGAACACATCGTGCAAACGGTGTTGGATAAGCGTGCACCGGAGTTAAAAATCTTGGAGCGGGATCTCACGAAGTTGCAGTCGATCAAAGGACCTTTCCCTCGGATTAGCTACGACGAAGCGGTGAAGATCTTGGAGAAGCGCGGGATCGGGATCCCATGGGGTGAAGATTTTGGTGCGCCTCACGAAACAGCGCTCGGTGAAGAATTCGGCAAACCTGTTTTCGTTCACCATATGCCGTCGCAGATTAAGGCGTTTTATTTCAAACAATCCGATTCAGTCGGTGGCCCCGGTGTGGCAGGCACCGGCAAATACGCGCTCGGCTGCGATCTGATTGCGCCTGACGGTTATGGCGAAATCATCGGCGGCGGTCAGCGCGAAGAGAGCGTCGAAGTCCTCCAGCGCCGAATCGCGGAGCATGGTTTGAGCGAAGCGGATTATAAGTGGTATCTCGATCTTCGTCGTTTTGGATCTGTGCCGCACGCCGGATTTGGTTTGGGCATTGAGCGCACGGTTGCGTGGATGACAGGTGTAGAGCACGTGCGTGAGACGATCCCGTATCCGCGCATGATCAACACGATCCGCCCTTAAGTGGTCCTTTTGGCTTGATACTTCGTCAGTTTTTGGAAAAAAGTCCTCACGTACGTTTCGTGTACGCTCCGGTTTTTTCCAAAAAACTTCCTCGTCTGAAGACAAAAGTCCTCACTTAAGAACGTCTGACGGTTCGATAGAAATTTTGCATTTACTTGGGAGTTTTTTATTATGCCTCATGATTTGAACGTCGTACTGGTGGAGCCGGAGATCCCGCAAAATACGGGGTCAGTCGGGCGCCTATGTCTCGCGACGGGAACGACGCTTCACCTCGTGGAGCCGTTGGGATTTGAGATAACGCACTCGCGGTTGAAACGCGCGGGCCTGGATTATTGGGAGCATCTGAAAGTCGTGATCCATCCCAGTCTTGAGGCGTTTATGGCTTCGTTGCCGCCGGGCGCGCCCAAAGTTTTTTTCTCCAAAAAAGCGGGACACACCTTGTTTGAGCACGAGTTCAAACCTGGCACCTATTTGATTTTCGGCAAGGAGACGATGGGCCTACCCGACTCTTTGATCAACGCCTATCCCACGGAGACGACGCGAATCCCGATGTACGATGCGCGCGTGCGATCGCTCAATCTGTCGAACTGTGTGAGCATCGTGGTGTATGAGGCGATCCGGCAGTTGGGGAGTTGAGCGAGCTTGAGAAGTCTTTGGGATGTCGAGCGTTCGCTGCGTTTTGGGTTAGGGGTTTACGTCCTAGTTAGGAACAGGACATGATCATAGGGCTCATCCGAATTTATTTTGCCTGGACTATGATTCACGGTGAGGCAGAAATTTTGCACCGGATTGTCAATGGCGTGATCCGACCATCCCAAACGGCGACAGTTCCCGATGCCTGACCACCGTACAGTTCTCCTAGTTTGAGTCTAGTGCCATCACTTTCTTTGACGAATAAAACCCCATCACCCAACAACCCATACGAGCCGTCAATGCTGCCGCTTCCACCGGAAACGGTGACTTTATACGCGTATTCCTGATCCGAACCACCCTGATATTCAACTTGTAATTGGATATTCTTATCGCAGTCATAGTTTTTAACTTCAAATGGCAGTCCTTCAGCGTGAGCTGAGACTCCCGTAGACATCGCTATAATTCCAAATGAGAAGAGCCGGGACCCTGACCTGAGTAAATTTCTATTCATACACTTAACCTTTCGTTAATCGTCCAATCTACACTCCATTGTTCTTTAGACTTTGTTTTATTTCTTTAAAAAATGAGCCCGACTATTCGTCAACTAACTTGCCGTTTTCCCAATCACGAAACGTCGATTGGGAAACGCCAGTTTTTCTTGAAACCTCAGCAATACTCAATCCTCTGTTTTCTGATTATTTTTGCTACGGAGTTCATGTGGATGGTTTAGTAAAAAATTCTTAAAATTTATAATAATAACGATTTATGATATCCATCAATATAAATAATGGATCTGAATACTTCAGAGCTTTGGTCTTTTGGAGACCTGTTCAACTTTTAATATTTCTCACACGGCAGAAAGACTTGGAATTGCTCAGCCCGCTCTCAGTCAAGCGATTCGCAGTCTCGAAAGTTATATGGACGCCTCGTTGTTCAATCGATACAAAACAGGAGTACGACTGAATCCCGTGGGAGCCAGTCTCCTAGAAAAAGGCACTGAGCTTCTGGAGCATGAAAGGTTGTGACAATAATGATTGGTCTATGACCCGAAACTCACCCAATCCCGGATAAATGGGCCTTGGGAGTGCGGCGGACGCCTTGACGTGTTAGCGGAATGGATTACAGAAAAAGTGAAATCTAAGACGCACCTCCCCCAGGAGGTCGGGGGAGGATTTCATTTTTTGCGAAATCTTTTCGGGGCCTTTGGGGTACACTCACCTCATGAATCTCCCCCGTCGTATTGACGCTGCTCAGGGCCGCACTCCGTGTGATCTCATTATCCAAGGTGTACGTTTCCTCGATGTGTTTTCGTGTGAGTGGAAGACCGGCGATATCTCGATCATCGACGGTGTGATCGTGGGGCTCGAGCCCGGGCTCAAGGCCAAGCAGACGGTGTACGCCAAAGGCCAGTGGCTCGCTCCGGGTTTTATCGATGCGCATGTGCACGTGGAGAGTTCGCTGCTCACGCCGGAAAATTTTCAGGACGCGGTCCTCAAGCGAGGAACTACGACTGCGATCTGCGATCCGCATGAGTTGGCAAATGTGTTGGGTGTCGCGGGGATTGAGTACTTTTTGAAATCCGCTCAAAATCTCTCCATGGATCTTTGGGTAATGCTGAGTTCGTGCGTTCCGGCGACTCATATGGAGACCAACGGCGGCGGCACGATCACAGCAAGCCAGCTCGCGAAGATCGCTCATCATCCGCGTGCTTTGGGCCTCGCCGAGATGATGAATGTACCTGGCGTTTTGAGCAGTGATGCGGATGTGATCGCAAAGCTCACCTCTTTTGCCGGGCGTCCGATGGATGGTCACTGTCCGCTCGTTCGTGGTCAGCAGCTCTCGGCTTACGCGAGCGCCGGGATTACAAGTTGCCACGAGTCTTCGCAGTTCGACGAAGCGGCTGAAAAACTGATGAAAGGCATCTCCGTCTGGATTCGCGAAGGCAGCGTCGCTAAAGATCTCGATACGCTCTCACCGCTTCTCACGCTTGCGACATCCACGAGTCTTGGGTTTTGTACGGACGATCGCAATCCTCTCGACATTGCCAATGAAGGGCACATTGATCATCTTATTCGCGGTGCGATTCGAAACGGAGTTTCACCCGAAGTCGCGTATCGAGCGGCCTCATGGAGTGTCGCGCGACATTATGGACTTGCGTCGGGACCTGCACGCCGAGGTGCGATCGCGCCGGGTTGGGCCGCGGATCTGGTTCTGCTCTCTGACGCGAAAACCTGCGACGTCGATCGCGTTTTAAAAAATGGGGTATGGACGACGGAGATTTCGAGCACGAATGCCCAGGCCGGTGAAATCAAAAACACCATCCGAGCCACCGTTCCCGAAGCACGAGATCTTGAGGGCCCGCACGGCCCCGTGCACGTGATTGGCGTGCAGCATGGGAAAATTATCACCACTCGCTCCGTTCAAGCACACGACTCTTCGGGAGTCGCGCGTCTCAGCGTCCTCGAACGTTACGGCCACGCCTCAAAGCCTGCAAACGGTTACGTCATGGGCTTTGGCGCGAACATGGACGGCGCCATCGCTTCCAGCGTGGGACACGACAGTCACAACCTCATTGCCGTGGGCAGCAACACCACTGATATGCGCGTGGCTCTCGCGGCGCTCATCGAATGTGGCGGCGGCTTCGCAGTGGCCCGAGGCGGGAAAGTTTTATCCCGTCTTGAACTCCCTTTTGGGGGCTTGATGTCGGAAAAACCTTCGCGAGATCTGAAGAAAGATTTGCAATCCCTCAAGCAAGCCAGTCAAAGTATCGGCTGCGAATTGCCGGAGCCTTTTTTGCAACTCGCGTTTCTCAGCCTGCCAGTGATCCCGTCGCTCAAGCTCACGGACAAGGGTTTGGTGGACGTTGAAAGATTTGCAATCATTGATGTGAGAGCGAGTTAACACTACTTAGGTTCGTTCGAACCGTCGTCGACTTCAGAGGTCGCGGCCAATACATCTTCAGCAGAAATAGCATCCGTCTCGCCTGGGTCAGCACTTTCGATGGGTGTTCCGTCGACGGATTCTTTCACTAAGTTTTTTTGTAGCCGACGGATGGTATCGTTTGCTTTGCGAAGACGATCTGCGATGGAGGCCATGATCGTCTTCATATAGTCTGGGACATTGACGTAAATTTTGTCGAGAGAGTCAAACCTGATTTCAAGAACTTCAAGATCGGTCAACGCGACAGCAGATGCACTTCGAGGTTGTCGATCAAAGAACGACAGTTCGCCCAGAACTTCATTTGAATAAATCCGAGCAATCTCTACAAAGGCAGGCGGTTTGGATTTTCGCACAGCAACGGTTCCCTTTTTAACTAAGAACATGCTGTTTGACGGGTCACCCTCTTTGAACAGGTACTGGCCGGGCCGAAAAGTCTTCGTAAGAGCCGTCTGCTGCGCTTGCTGTTGTGGGGTTGACATCCAGTCAAGTATCTCAGTCTTATCGCAATTGCTCAAGGACCATTCTCTCAGGTAGAATAGGGTCAACCACGGACGGAACTGGTCCCAGGAAACGGAGTTCTCATGACGGAACAAATCGCGCGCTACTTCTCGGATTATTCGACCTATCATCGCAGAGCGGGCAATCTTATTTGCCATTATATCGGGATACCGATGATTGTGATTGCGGTTCTCGGCCTGTTCGCTTGTCTTCACGCTCCAGGTGCACAAAGTGATATGCTTCGCCTGGATGGCGGCTTGCTGGTCTTGGCTCTTGCGGCGATTTGGTATTCGAGACTGGATTGGAGGCTGGGGCTCCCGTTTGCGGTGATTTTGTATGGGTGTTACTTTCTAGCGCGTAGTTTGCCTGTTTCGGGGTTGGTTTCATTGTTTGTCGTGGGATGGATTTTTCAGGGGATTGGGCATTGGGCGTTTGAAAAAAAATCGCCGGCCTTTTTCAAGAATTTCGAGCACCTGTTAATTGGACCGCTTTGGATTTTCGCAAAATGTATTTTTCCTTCCAGTAGTCCCAAAGCAGAATAAGCACGCCCGCGATTTCGCCACCGTAAATATAGGGGCGACTAAAACTCGCGACGTGTTCACCGAGCGAGTAGTAGGGATTCACGGGGAACTGCCAACCCTGCAGCGGCCATAGAAGCGCCTTAGCTTCATAGCCGTGGAGACCGTGCCCAAAACTGTCTCCCGTATTATCGAGGATGAGGTGGGTGGCGATTCCGATTCCAAATGCCGCGAGAGTTTTGGACTTTCGAAAAAACGCAGTAGCCACCACGCATAAAAGTAGAAGCCCGGTATGTCCAAAAGTGCGAGTTCCGCAGACCACATCTAGGTCATGGTTGTAATGACCTCTCAGATCCTCGATCCAGCTCAACCCATAATAAAGGGGCTTATCGAGAACGTCCGGAAAGATCGTTCCAAAAAGAAGCGCACGACGCGGGAGCTTGCGAGCGAAGGGAAACGCGAGCTTGCTACCGATCCCTACGTGTCCGAAAAAGAACATAGACTCTCATATCTCGGACGAGCTTCGCCTGTCCATGAGGAGTTGGAACGTTAGGTGGACGGCGGGGTGACGCTATAAATCCGACTGTTTCAGTTTAATTTGAGCGACTCCCTACTGAATTGAATCAGTTCAGTAATCTTGTTACGATCAGTCCATGTCGAAAAAGTGGTGGGTTCTCTCGGCAGTCGCCTGCGGGACCTTCATGGCTACCTTAGATTCGAGCATCGTGAATATCGCGTTGCCGACGCTCACCCACGACTTGAATTCGGATCTCTATCGAGTGAAATGGGTCGTGATCGTTTATCTTCTCGTGGTTACCTGTTTGCTTCTCCCGTTTGGCCGGCTCTCGGATCAGTACGGGCGGAAACGTGTTTTCCAAACTGGGTTTTTTATTTTCACACTTGGTTCTGTTTTTTGCGGATTGAGCGATCACCTCACGACGCTTGTACTCGCGCGAATGGTTCAGGGACTCGGCGTTGCGATGTTGATGGCGAATGGTCCGGCGATTATTACAGCGGCTTTTCCGTCGACCGAGCGTGGGACGGCGCTTGGGACTCTCGCGATGGTTGTGAGTGGTGGGTTGTTGTCGGGACCCGGGATCGGAGGCATTCTGATCACTCATCTCGGTTGGCGAAGTATTTTTTGGGTGAACTTGCCCATTGGGATCTTGGGCATGATTCTCGTGCAGAAGAGCCTGAATCGCGATGCTGCTTGTGTTCAGCGGGAGCCTTTTGATTGGGGGGGGACGGCTCTTCAGGTGGTTCTTTTCATCAGTTTCATCGTTCTTTTTGACCCGCCCAATGTTTCAATCTCTGGAAGTCTTCCGTTCCCAATCTCGCGATGGCTAGTTGCTACGTTTGTTTTGATTATCGGGGCGATTTTTTTAAAAGTAGAATCCCAAGTGCGTGCGCCTGTTTTTGATCTTTCGCTTTTGAAAAATCGTACGTTTTGTGCGGCTAATTTGGCCAGCTTTTTCCTCTTCGTCGCTTTTTCCTCGGTATCGGTTTTGATGCCGTTCTTTTTAGAGATAGTGCTGCACTTCTCGACTAAAAAAGCTGGATTATTTATGACCGCGATTCCACTTACAGTTTTCGTTGTCGCGCCTATTAGTGGGAGATTGTCGGATCGCGTGGGTAGTTCAGAACTGAGCATTGCAGGAACGTTGGTTGGAGCACTGGGACTTTTTGCAATGGCAGGATTGTTTGGAGCAGGCATGGACGCGGCCGTTACGCCGGGCGGGATTGTTCTTGGACTGGCATCGATTGGATTGGCGACCGGGCTTTTTCAATCTCCCAACAACAATTCGATCATGGGTTCCGTTCCCCCTAATAAGTTGGGCGTTGCATCTGCATTTCTCGCGACGGTGCGCAACCTGGGCCTCGTGACAGGCACTGGGCTTGCGACGAGTCTTTTTACGTGGCGAATGATGGAGACGGGCAACTTTGTTTCCTCAATTCACTTTACGCATTGTTTTGCGGGGGGGGTTGGCCTTCTTGCAATGATAGCGTCGCTGGGCAAGCGGCGGGAGAGAGGTTATGGCCTGGAAACCGAAAGAGAAAGCACTCACAGCTGAAGAGGCCGTCGAGCTCGCTAAAAAAGAATTGGAACCTTTTTGGATCGGCTTAAGTCCGCTGATCGCGGCGGTAAGAACGGAGAACACCGTTAGTCTTCACCCGCTGAGCAATGACATCGCTACTAAAGTCTGGCTGATCCTTTTTTTAGATCCGACAGAATACTCGGGTGAAACGTGTCTTCATTTTGCGCGCGAGTGGTATCGGCGCTACCAATCACTGGGTATTCATATCTTATGTGTTTACCGCCCGCCTTATCAGTTTTTGAGAAGCCAAGATTTGGTCACTCTTTTTAATCGAAAACAGCAAATCACCTTTCCGGTAGCGATTGACGCGGAAGGATTGCTTTCGGTTGCGTTTGGGGCCGAGGTGTTGCCTAAGGTGGTTTTACTTCATCAAGGCAAGGTTTCTTTCGAGTCGAGCGGAGTGAATTGGGCTGACGATACTGAAAAGAAAATTCAGGATTTCTTGAGGATTTCGGATCCGGGGTTGCCGTTATTGCGTTCTTTTCGTCTTTCGAAGCAAAGTGTTCAAGACGTGGAGCAAATCGAATTCGGGCGCAATGCAAGCGCCAAGGTACTAGCGAAGTTTCCGGCACCTGGGTTTAATCCTGCGACTACGCTTGAGCCGACCGAGTTCAAATCGAATCGACGTCCAGATGTCATGAAGCTTGGGGAGTTTTTTATCTCAGGCAAATGGCTTCAAGAAGACGAGAGAGTCGTAACTCACGATCCGAGTGCTGTTCTAGGGTTTCGCAGTAGCGCAAGTCGAGTTTCCCTGATCGCTCAATCACTGGCGAAAAGTACGGAGATGGCCAAAGTGGTTTTCGAAGTGAACGGATCTACCGTTTACGAAGCTATCGCGGGTGAAGCTCTTCAGATGGACGAGGACGGTCACTCGTTGGTCAAAGTCGAGGGAGGAAATATCTATCACGCCCTCGTGAATCTCCCTCCCGAGGATCGAGAGATCACGATTCGTTTTCCTCATGCCGATCGGGTGCCCGTGGGTATTTATGGGATTCGTCTGGGCGATTGAGGAATTCCATGCAGCGGGCCCATTCGATTTTCGCGGCCGAGTCCGTTTCTATTTCTGACTGGGTCCGAACGAGTTCGAGCAAGTTCTGTTGCAAAAGTGAAAATGATGAGTCTCCTTCGCTCTTCGCTTGGGCGACGGCATTGGCTAGCGTAAGCGCAAGGTTGCGGCGAAACTGTGCGGGTTTAACCCGCTTGAGAGCGGAGAATTTCACACGCGCCTTATAGGACTCTTCGGATTCTTGAAGGAGTTCGCGCCAAGTCTGAACGAGGGTAGCGTTTTGACCAAGCGGCGTGGCTTGAAGTTCACGCGTAGGCTTAATGTTAAATGGACAAACCTCTTGGCAGATATCGCAACCCGCAATCCAGGGGCCGACGGCGAGGCGATCCTTTTCCTCGAGCAGAAGTTCGCCACGCTTTTCGAGCGTCCAGTAACTGATGCATCGAGTGGCGTTCATCGTGCGTGGAGCGGAGAATGCTTTCGTTGGGCATCCGTCTAGGCAACGGCGGCAGTTCCCGCAAAAATCTGGGAGTGGCGCAGGTCCGTGATGAGTTTCAAGATTGATGAGCACTTCTGCGATGAAAAGATAACTTCCGTATTTAGGGTGGATGAGCATCGTATTTTTTCCGACCCAACCGAGTCCTGCGAGCACGGCCCAGCTTCGTTCGAGGATGGCACTGGTGTCGACGCAGACTTTCCATTTCAACTCAGGGAACTGGATGAGGAGTTTCGTCATCGCTCGCTCAAGCCGATCAGCGACGCTCTGATGATAATCACCGTCTTGAAGGTAACGGGCGTAGCGAGGTCCTTCGCCGAGGTCGGCGGCACCCGCAGGTTTTCGCGTGTAGGGGATGGCTACGCACAAGATACTTTTTGCGCCTGGAAAAACGAGTCTCGGATCCGTGCGCCGATCGCGGCCGCGAACGAGATACTCCATGGAGCCCGCGCCTCCTTGAGAGATCCATTCGTCGTATTTTTCGATGTCTTTTTGAAATCTCCCGTCCTGCCCCGCAAGAACGGGTTCAATGTCGAGCGCACCCGCTAGCGGGAAGCCTTCATCCTGAGCGGACTGTAAGAGAAGAGAGTGGAAGTCCAATCAAGAGTTTTCGCTCTGCCAAGCGACGATGCCGCCTTCAAGCGAGCGCAGCTTTTTGAAGCCGAGCATTCTGAGTGCCATCAGTCCTTGGAGACTGCGCATCCCGTGCGCGCAGTACAAAACGATATTGGCATCTTTTTGAAGTTCCTGAGGAGCTCGTTGTTGCAACTCGCCCAGCGGGATCAGTTTCCCGCCTTCAATGCGGCTCTCGGCGTATTCTTCAGGTTCGCGAACATCGACTAAAACGACGTCTTTAATGCAGCCTTTGAGCTCGGCCGAAGTGATGATCCACTCAGGTTGATCGTTGTTAGGCAAGAGATGCTCCTTCACGCCACTCGTTAGCAGCACTGAAGTTAGTGAGTCCCGTTGGAATCGGGCCTTCGACCGCAGCGCGTGCTTTTGAAATCAGTCGAACCGCGCGTCCGACGAGGTCGTTCGGCGTGGCTTCGGTGACTTCGACTTCGATAAGGTCGCCGGGGCCGGGTTTGTCCTGATCAGCGAGGTCATTCGTGTCGTTGATGAGAACGTGTCCATCAATCTCTTGCGCCTGAGTCGTCATGCGGCCTTGAAGAAGCAGATCGGTTTCTTCGCTGACACCTTCGACGAGGACGGTGACGGTCTTGCCGAGATAACTTTCGTGCTTCGCTTGGCGCTGTCTTTGGAGGATCGCAGTGAGGATCTTCGCACGGCGACGTTTCGTAGCCGGATGAATTTGTCCGTCCATTTCATCGGCCTTTGTGCCTTCTTCTTTAGAGAAACGGAAAACGCCGACATGATCAAGGTTCAATGTCTCGAGGTCTCGGCAAAGTTCTTCGAACTCCTCTTCAGTTTCGCCCGGGAAACCGACGATGATCGAGGTGCGGAAAACAACACCCGGGATCTGCTCGCGAAGTTTAGCAACGAGATCAAAAAGTTTCGCTTTGGTCAGACGGCGATTCATGGACTTGAGCACGCGATCGTTCGTGTGCTGGATCGGCATGTCGAGGTACTTTACGATCTTCGGTTGGTTCGCAACGATCGAAACGAGCTCGTCCGAGAACTGATCGGGATAAACATAGTGCAGACGGATCCAGTCGATGCCGTCGACTTTGCACAGCTCAGGAAGGAGGAGTTCCAGATTCTCTTTGTACTTCCACTCCATGCCATATTCGGTGAGGTCTTGCGCGACGAGATTGAGTTCGCGGACTCCGCGCGACGCGAAGGCTTGCGTCTCTTCGACGAGCGACGCGATGGTGCGTGAGCGTACATTGCCTCGGAGTTTCGGGATGATACAAAAAGCGCAGCGGCGGTTACAGCCTTCAGATAACTTCAAATAGGCGGAGAAACGTGGGCCTGTGTGCACGCGAGGGTCTTTTTCGGTGTGGATGAAAGCCGGTTGATCGATGTACGAGCGTTTAGGAAGAGGTGCGCCCATTTCGGCTGCTTTGCCGTGGGTTTCAAGAAGCTCGGTGATGCGATGATATTGACCCGTGCCGATGAAAAGATCGACTTCAGGCATCTCTTCTTCGAGTTGCTTCGAGTAGCGTTGAGGGAGACATCCGGATGCGACGAGGACTTTGCACTTGCCATTTTGTTTCAAGTCCGCCATCTCAAGAATCGTTTCGATGGATTCTTCTTTAGATGCTTGAATGAACGAGCAGGTGTTGACGATGATCACTTCCGCGTTTTTTGCTTCAGGTGCGATCGAGTAGCGCTCTTTTTCGAGCATGCCCAGCATGACCTGTGAGTCGACGAGGTTTTTTGGGCAGCCTAAGCTGACAAAGTAGACGGAAGATTTATCAGCAGCTGGGGTGGTCGGTGTCGTCGTCATCGTAATTCCTTTAATTAATCTCGAAAATTTCCAAATTGCATCGGGACTTTAACTTGATCCTGTTTTTCACGAAGTAGGGCAATGGCGTCTTGAAGGTCATCGCGATTTTTACCCGTCACGCGCACTTGCTCGTCTTGAATCTGAGCCTGGACTTTGAGTTTGCTCTCTTTGAGTGCGGCGATGATCTCTTTGGCTTTCTCTTTAGAGATGCCTGCTTGAACGTTGATGACTTGTCTCACGCTGCCGCCGAAGGCGGGTTCGAGATCTTTGTATTCGAAGGCGAGGATGGACATCCCGCGTTTGATGACTTTCGTTTGGAGGATGTCTTTGACGGCGTCGAGTTTGCCTTCTTCGCTACACCAAAGGGTGATCGTCTTGAGTTTCTGGTCGAGCTTGAGTTCGGTCTTTACGCCTTTGAAATCATAGCGCTGCGAAAGTTCTTTGGTGGCCTGGTTGACGGCATTGTCCATTTCTTGCCATTGAACATCGGATGAAACGTCGAAAGACGGCATTGCACACTCCCTTTATAATCTCGGACAAGCTCCGCCTGTCTTTTTAGGGACAGTCTTCGCTGTCCTGATCAACTTGAATTGGGGGTTTATATAAAAAGGGGGGAGGGATTGCAATGGTTAAGTATCGCGACGCGTCGTAGGGGCGGCTGAGGTCTGAAGCCTGGATTTGCGGTCTGATGCTTGGCTGCTGCGTTGCATTAACTATTTGATATTAATTGAAAATTAATAAAAACTCATAACTCTTTGAGCCTAGAGGTCGGTAAAAACAGGGCTCCTTATCTCACGCTTTTCCGGGTGAAGCGAGGGGGCGTTATCACGGCGTTTTCATCTTTTGATAGATGTCGTCTCTTCTAATCTCCATCCACCGCTCAGGCGTCGTAGTGGCTTTGAATCCAAATTTTTCATAGAGTCGGTGCGCGTCTTTTGTGCCCAGCATGATTTTGCGAAGACTTTGAAGATCCGGATGAGACGTCAAGCATTCCATCATCCACTTCGAAAGACCCCGACCTCGATAGCTTGGTTCGATGTACACATCACAGACCCACGCAAAGGTCGCACTGTCAGTGATGACTCGTGCGTAGCCGATTTGTAGGTGCTCGGGGTGGTCTCCATCATAAAGTCCAAAACAGAGCGATCCTTGAACGGCTTTCTCTACCACGTTCTTTGGAATGCCTTGGCACCAATAAGACTGAGTGGATAAGAAATGATGAATTCTAACAATCTGAAGCAGAGACTTGTCGGTGCTGACGGTGAACGAATCTTTTTGCCACTGGAGAGTTTCGGACATATTTCACTTTTCTTATCACTTCACAATGTCCGTATTTTTCGGAGTCACGAATGTAAAGAGCCCTTCGTCGAGTTTCTTCCCCAACTCAATCTCCGATAGCGTGATCTCGGTGTGATTGCCATCTTTGTGCTCAAGGTAAACTTTTTTGATGAGCTTTTTTTCGAGATCGATCTCAATTGACGTTTGAACGACGTCACCCGCAGTGCCCTTTTTCGGGGTGAGGACAAACTGGGTGGGCGTGTCTTGCATCACTTTCACATCCTTCATGGATGACAGAGAGCCAGACAGAAGTGCATTTGCGAGCTTGGACTGAATTTGAGACGACTTGCGGATGATCAACTGACCGTGTTCCGTCTCATCAAATGGAGGTGTGTAAAACCAGTAGGTTTTACCGTCGCCGACAAGAATGTTTTTATCCGGACTTGCAGTCTCCCAGCGAAACTTGTCCGGGCGTTGGACGAAGATCAGTCCAGAGCTGACCTGTTTGCGTTTGAGAGAAGCGACCCAGTTGGTCTGCTCAAACTTGGCAGTCAGTGTTTTTCCCGCGGTGTATTTCGCTTCGACTTCCTTGAGGATCGGCGGCAGTCCTGCACTTGGTGCACCGAATGCCGCACTTGAAATCAACGCGACACCGAGCAGCCCTAAGTTCAGAAGCCTCCGCGACCTCATCAATGCAACTCGATCGAGACCATCTTCGAAACGCCTGGCTCTTCCATCGTGACGCCATAAAGGGTGTCGTTGAGCTCCATCGTTTTTTTGTTGTGAGTGATCAGGATGAACTGGCTCTTCACTGACATCTCGCGAAGGAGGGCGTTGAATTTGCCGATGTTCGCATCATCGAGAGGTGCATCCACTTCGTCCAGCACGCAGAACGGAGATGGCTTTACCATGAAGATGGCGAAGATCAACGAAACTGCGGTGAGTGCTTTTTCACCACCGGAGAGCAAGCCGATATTGACGACTTTTTTGCCGGGAGGCTGAGCCAAGATGTCTACGCCCGCTTCGAGAATATCGCTTGAGCCTTCAGGGTAAACCAATGAAAGCTTAGCTTGTCCTCCACCAAAGATGATCGGGAAGAGTCGCTCGAAACGATCTGCAATGGCATCAAAGGCGCGCTTAAAGCGGTCTTCAGACGTCTTGTTGATGTGATCAATTGCGTCTTGAAGATTTTGGATCGAGTGATCGAGATCGCTTTTTTCGGTGGTAAGATAATCGTAGCGTTTCTTGAGTTCTTCGAACTCTTCGATCGCCATGACATTCACTTCACCTAACCGACGAATGCGTTCACGAAGGCGTTCGACTTCTTCACCGAGGGCTTGCTCTTCTTCGGCAGTCATTTCTGCTGTGACGACAGGCTCGGTCATCTCTTCTTGAATGTGAGAGGTGACCGGATTTTCGAGGCAACCTGCGCCGTATTTCTCTTCGAGATTTTGGATGAGGTGACTGAGTTCGCCTGCGACTTTTTCGGTTTCGATGGCAAGCTGGGTGGTTTGTCCCGTCTTGCTATCTCCGTTCTTATGAAGTTCTTTGATGCGATCGTGGCCGGATTTTAATTTAGCCGACGATTGTTCCAGGCGATCTTTAATTACAGAGAGTTTTTCGCGGTTTTCGGCGAGTGAAAGAGTGAGTCTCTCAATCTTTTCGGCAAGCCCGGATTCGCTACCGCTGAAGTGTTCTTGCTCCTGGGTGGCGCGATCCAAGATTCGATTGATCTCGTTCAAGCGTCGCTCACGGTCACGAACTAGCGAGCGGCCCGCTTCGAGTTCGCGCGTGATACTGGCCGAGCGTTCACGCAGCGAGGCTTCGTTCACACGCAGTTGTTGTAGCTCGACTTCGAGTTCGCGGAGGCGAGTCTCTTGTTCCGCCATTTGGGTATCACCGGAAGAGATCTTCTCTTCAAGGTCTGAGCGAGATGAAACGATGGCATTGAGTTCGCCTTCGATCGCTTCGCGCTCAAGGCGGGCGGATTCGGCTTCTTCCTGCATTTCTTTAGATTCAAGTTCAGTCAACTCGAGCTGAGTTTCCGAGTCCTTGAGGGTGCGATTCATCTGGTGAACATCGCGGTCCAAAGTAGCGGCTTGGATTTCGATCGTCTGCAGTTCTGCTTGAAGCGCCTGTTGGCGTGAGCGTGCAAGCTCAAGTGCTTGGCGAGCAGAGGTTGCTTTGGTTTCGAGTTCGGCGTGGGCCGTTTCAGCTTGAGAGACTTGAATGCGAAGGTCTTCGATGGCTTGTTTGCGTTTTAAGACGCTGGCGAGTCCATCGGATTCGGATTGGCTCCCGCCACGAAGGATGGAGACACCGCCTGCGCAATCGAGCGCGTTGCCGTCGAATGAGATGATCGACCAACCCTGCAATTTTTGAACACCGTTACCTGCAATGAAAGTATTCATCGCAGCGAAGTCTTTCACCACGCACACCTGTGAGACGAGGCGAGAAGCCACCGGGGAGTTCGATTTTGCAAATTGCGAGAGTTCTCCGGCCACTTCAAAGCCGGCTTGTGCAAGTTCAGTTTGGATCGCGCCGAAGCTTTTTGATGTCGTCGAGGTTTCCGTTCCTAAGTAGATTGAAACGCGTCCCGAGCCGTCATCGCGTAGCTGATGAATCGCGTCGAGGGCTGTCTCGGAGTCGTTTGAGATCAAATTTTCAAGACGGTTCTCAAGCCAGTTACTGAGCGCGGTCTCATAGCCCGTGGTTACGTCAAAAGCTTCAGCCACAGCAGAAAGCTTGCCATTCGACCATTCGAGAGCGGCTTTGGCTCCGTCCCCAAAGCCTTCGAATGCGGCTGCGAGTTCTTCAAGTGATTGGAGGCGTGAGCGAACTTGGGTGAGTTTGCGATGGGCTTCATCGCGTTCACGGTCGGCAGCGCGAAGGGTTTGGTCTTGAGCTTGGATTTTTTCGGCTTGCTCGCGTTTTTCGGCCAGTCGCTCTTCGCGAGTGATCTTGGCGGTTTCGGCGGCAGCGCGAGCGATTTCGGCTTCTTCTCGCTGAGCTGCGAGTTTTTCAGTCTGAACTTGAGCTTGCTGCGCGAGGCGGTCTGCTTGAGCGCGAGCGGAATCAGATTTAGAGAGAAGCGATGCGGCTCGAGAATTCAAGTCTGATGCTTGGGCAATGCCGGACATGAGATTGCGTTTGATGGTTTCGAGTTCGCGACGAGCGGCTTCGGTCTGGCCACGGGCGGAGCGAACTTCGCTGTCTTTATTAGAGGCTTTCTGCGTGGCTTCACGGAAAGTTTCAGCCATCCCGGCGGCTTCGGTTTCGACGCTGGAGATGCGTTCTTTTTCGATCGCAATCGAAGTGTTGAGTTCGGTTTTTTCGGCAGCAAGCGAATCCAGTTGGGACTCAAGATCGTTTTGGCGGCGTCGTGAAAGATCAAGTGCACTGCGCTCGTGCGCGAGTTCGTCCGCCTCGTGTTGAACGATTGCTTGAACTTCTTCGGCAAGCTTCGTGTCTGTGAGTTGTGCAATTTGATCGACTTCGATCGCGTTTTCGGCCGACTGAAGTTCAGAGCGAAGTCCGAGAACTTCGTGTTCGAGAGATTCTTTTTCTTTCGTCAGAGCTTCAAGTTTTTGACGAAGGACGAGAGTTTTGCGGCGACCCCAAGTCATTTCTTTGTCGAGGAGCTCAGCTTTGTATTTCTTATATTGATGTGCTTTTTGGGCCTGGCGCTCGAGAGAGGCAAGACTTCGTTCGATTTCTTGAATCACATCTGTGAGGCGGGAAATGTTTGCTTGGGTCGCTTCCATTTTGCGGAGCGATTCTTTTTTACGGGCTTTGTATTTCGCGATGCCGGCGGCTTCTTCGATCAAGAGGCGGCGTTCTTCGGGCTTCGAGTTGACGATTTTGCCGATCTGCCCTTGTTCGATGACCGAATAGCCCTTGGCGCCCACGCCGGTATCCATGAAAAGTTCTTGAATATCTTTGAGGCGCGCTTGCACGCCGTTGATGAAATATTCACCCTCGCCTGTTCGATAGAGGCGGCGGGTGACTGAAATTTCTTTTGCGCGAAGGTGGAGAGGGATGTCCGCGACCGAAGCGCCCGCAGGGGCGTTCTGAGTATCTCCGGTATTGGGGGCGTCGGTTTCCATGACGAGAGTGGCCTCAGCGAGACCGAGGGGGGTGTATTTGGAGCTTCCGTTGAAAATCAGGTCATCGCTGCTCGCGCCGCGCATATGTTTGTAGGACTGTTCGCCCATGACCCAAAAGAATGCGTCAACAATGTTGGATTTACCGCAGCCGTTGGGGCCAACGATGCCGGTGATGCCGTGATCAAAGTGGATGACGGTCTTATCTTTGAATGACTTAAAGCCTTGAATTTCCAAACGTTTAACGCGCATAGCAGAGTTCCCCCACTCCGAAAAATTGTCGCCTGACTTTATCGAATGTGGGTACTCTAACAAGGGAGCATCAAAAGGCAAGTAGGGGACGAAAAAAAGCCCACCAGGAGGTTACCCCTGGTGGGCGAATCTTTTGCTACCGCGGTCGAACCCGGCCAGGCTCGATTCGGCAGTCCGTGAGCGCCGAAGACGTCTTATCGGCTCAGCTCACGCTAGAGCAAACGTGGAGGCCCGGTTTCCGGGAACTCATCAAGTTCATGATCGACAGAGCGGATGCGAATCTGCATATCCATTTTCAGCATTGTCTAACCTCCGATAATTAAACAATAACTCATATTGAGATGCGCTGCAAGGTAAATTTAAAGAAAAATTTACCCTGTTTAAATTTAACGGTTTAGTTCAGATTTGGTTAAGAATTAGACACCCGTTTCCCTCAGAGGTGGGCCTCACTTCACCAAAAGGTGAGGCTCACCCTTTCTTTACCTTTTTGACAGCTGTCTCGTTCTTATACGACCCAAGCACATAAAGCACTGTAATTTCAAGGGGTCACACTGGCACCAGGCTTGCTTTACTAGGGGGTAAGATGAAATCCACGACGCTTCGAATCATTTTTGCCGCTGTCCTGATGAGCCAAATTGCTGGTTCATCGGCATTTGCCGGTGAGAAGTATCCTGGGCAGTGGGCTTATCTCGAAAAGCTCAATCGCATGAGAGTGGAGAAACTCCCCACCGAAGCGAACCTTCAAGCCGCAACCCTCGCTTCGTCTTGCGATGCGAGTAACCTTGCCGGGAAAATACAAGATACGATGAGTCTCCTCACCCAAATCAATATGTACCGCCCTGTTTTGAAGAGCATGGGTTTTGAGGAAGGATTGAAATATTTGATCAGCGATAGTTCCGGCGCTTCTTTCAAGGAGACGCCCGGATGTAGGACAGCTTATTATCGACTCTTTGACGTTTTGGATGTGCGCGACCACAAAAATAACGATGCAACCAGCAAGGCAGAAGTCACGGCCGCGAATGAAATTAAAAACATCGGAGCACCTTTTTCCGGCACTGCCGAAAGTGTTCGTGCTCCCGCCGGTCAGACGGTCGCTTCAAAGCAAATCAACCCTGCGAATAAAGACGAGGTCGCTAAATAAAAAAGGCGAGCCCCAGTGGGACCCGCCTCTTTGAAATAAAGCCTCAAAAACGATTAACGTTTTTTGGATTTTTTCTTAGTCTTGGCCTTTGCAGGCGCCGCCTTCTTCGCCTTGCGCGGATTCTCGATTGCAGCTTGAGCAGCTGCGAGGCGAGCGATCGGTACCCGATACGGTGAGCAGCTCACGTAATCGAGTCCAGCACGGTGGCAGAAGTCAACCGAAGTCGGTTCGCCGCCGTGTTCGCCGCAGATTCCGACTTTCAAGTTCGGGCGTGTGGCTTTGCCCTCTTCGATGGCGATCTTCATGAGGCGACCGACGCCGATTTGATCGAGAGTGGCGAATGGATCGCGTTCATAGATCTTCGCGTCGAGATAGTCCTTCAAGAACATCCCCGAATCATCGCGCGAAAGACCGTAGGTCGTTTGCGTGAGGTCATTCGTGCCGAAGCTGAAGAACTCGCCGTACTTGGCGATCTCTCCGGCCGTGAGCGCCGAACGAGGCAACTCGATCATGGTGCCGATCTGATAAGTGAAATTCTTCACCTTCGATTGAGCAATGACCTTGTCGGCTTCTTCGCGGCAATAATCACCGACAAAGCGCAGCTCGCGCCAGTCGCCGACGAGCGGGATCATGATCTCAGGAATGATTTTGAATCCTTCTTCACGAGCCAGTTCTGTTGCCGCTTCGATGATCGCGCGCACCTGCGTGCGGTAGATCTCAGGGAAGCTGATCCCCAAACGGCAACCACGATGGCCAAGCATCGGATTGAACTCATGCAGGCTCTCGGCTTTACGCTTCAAGCGCTCGTACGGAACGTCAGCCTTCACAGCCAACGCATGAAGTTCCTCGTCTTTATGAGGGATGAACTCGTGCAATGGCGGATCGAGCAGGCGAATCGTCACAGGCAAGCCCTTCATCTCACGGAAAATGCCCTTGAAATCTCCTTTTTGCATCGGAAGGATTTTTTCAAGCGCACGTTCGCGACCGTCGAGACTGTCTGCCAAGATCATTTCGCGAACGGCATCGATACGGTCCGCTTCGAAGAACATGTGCTCAGTTCGGCACAATCCAATTCCTTCAGCACCGAAGCTTCGAGCCACACGCGAATCGTTCGGAGTATCGGCGTTCGTGCGAACGCCGATTTGGCGGATGCCATCCACCCATTTCATCAGCTCTGTGAAATCTTTATTCAGAGCCGGTGCGATGGTGGGGACTTGGCCTTTGATCACTTCGCCGGTTGCGCCGTCAATCGTGATGAAGTCGCCCTCTTTAATGATGAGGTTGCCGATGTGGAACTCTTTGCGTTCCGCACTGACTTTGATCGAGCTGCAACCGGAGACGCAAGGTTTGCCCATCCCGCGAGCCACTACTGCCGCATGCGAGGTCATCCCGCCGCGAGCGGTGAGGATCCCTTGTGCGACATACATACCGTTAATGTCTTCCGGAGAGGTTTCAAGGCGAACCAAGATGACTTTACGACCGAGGTCTTTGACCCATTTTTCAGCGGTATCTGGCTCAAAAACAGCTTGGCCAGTGGCCGCGCCCGGTGAGGCCGGCAAGCCCTTGGCGATGATATCTTTTTTCGCCTGCGGGTCGAGCCGTGGGTGCAACAATTGGTCGAGCTGATCAGGCTTAATCCGCATGATCGCTTCTTCCTTAGAGATGAGTTTCTCGCGAACCATATCGCAAGCAATACGAAGTGCGGCAGCCGCAGTTCGTTTGCCGTTACGAGTCTGCAACATGTACAGCTTGTTGCGTTCAATCGTGAACTCAATGTCCTGCATGTCGCGATAATGCTTCTCGAGCTTCTGGTAAACTTTGACCAATTGCGCGTAGGCCTTAGGCATCTCAGCTTCAAGCGTCGGCAGGTTTTCGGCCGAAGCGTGGCGTGATGCTGTGTTGATCGGTTGCGGAGTGCGAATGCCGGCAACGACGTCTTCACCCTGAGCGTTGATGAGAAACTCACCGAAGAATTTTCGTTCGCCAGTAGAAGGGTCGCGGGTGAAAGCCACGCCAGTCGCGCAGTCATTGCCCATGTTTCCGAAGACCATGGACTGAACGGTGACGGCAGTGCCCCACTCTTGCGGGATATCGTTAAGCTTGCGGTAGGTGATCGCGCGGGGATTCATCCACGAGCCGAACACAGCACCGACAGCGCCCCAGAGCTGTTCCCATGGATCTTCTGGGAAGCGCTTGCCGTTTTGGCGAACGATTTGTTTGTACTGTTGAACCAGGTCGCGAAGGTCTTCTGCTTTGAGTTCAGTGTCGAGCTCAACACCGCGGTCATGTTTCATGTCTTCAAGAGCGGTTTCGAAATAGTTCGAATGAATCTCAAGCACGACGTCCGAGTACATGGCGATGAAACGGCGATAACTATCGTAGCTGAAACGAGGGTCCTTAGATTCGTCGATCAAGCCTTGAACGGTTTCGTCGTTCAAACCTAAATTGAGAATCGTATCCATCATGCCCGGCATCGAAGCGCGCGCACCGGAACGAACAGAAACCAACAACGGATTCTTGCGTCCGCCGAATTTGCGACCCATGAGTTTTTCGACTTGGCCAAGCGCTTGCTTCACCTGCGGATCAAGAACTTTTGGATAAGACTTTTTATTGTCGTAAAAATACGTGCAAACTTCCGTTGAAATCGTGAATCCAGGAGGAACAGGCAAGCCGAGGCTGGTCATGCCGTGAAGGTTTGCACCTTTGCCGCCGAGGAGATTCTTTTGATCTTCTTTACCGTCGGCTTTACCACCGCCAAAAGAATAGACGTACTTGTTCTTACCCGATTTTGCCGTCGTCACGTCAGCCGTTCCACTTTTCGAATTTTTCTTCGATGTAGCGGACGAGGTTTTCAGAACTGACCCTTTCTTGGGCCATTGAGTCGCGGTGCCGGACCGTGACGGTGTGGTTTGAGAGAGTGTCATAATCGATTGTTACTCCGAAGGGTGTACCGATTTCGTCCTGACGGCGATACCGCTTGCCGATAGATCCCGCTTCGTCGGTCGTCGCGCGGAATCTCTTTTTAACATCCATGTAAACTTTGTCTGTGTATTCTCGAAGCTCGGGCTTCTTCATCAATGGATAGATCGCTACTTTATAAGGAGCGAGCGTCGGATGAAGTGAGAGCCAAGTGCGATCGCCATCAAAGCGATACGCATCCACGAGTGCGACGAGCAAAGTTCGGTCGCAACCCGCTGAAGTTTCGACGATGTAAGGGAGGAAGCGTTCCTTGGCTTCTTCATCGAAGTACTCGAGTTTTTTGCCGCTAAACTGTTGGTGACGACCCAAATCGAAGTCCGTGCGGTTATGAATCCCTTCAAGCTCCTGCCAGCCGAATGGGAACTCATACTCGATATCGAACGCCGCTTTTGCATAGTGAGCAAGTTCGCCGGGACCATGTTCGTGAAATCGGAGTTTGGCTTTGCGGATCCCGTTGTCCAGATGCCATTGAATGCGAGTTTGTTTCCATTTTTCAAACCACTCGACATCAGAGCCAGGCTTGACGAAGAATTGCATCTCCATCTGTTCGAATTCGCGAGTACGGAAAATAAAATTGCCCGGCGTGATTTCGTTACGAAAGGCTTTGCCGATTTGTGCGATCCCGAACGGAACTTTTTGTCGAGCACTTTGCTGGACGTTTAAAAAATTAACATAGATCCCTTGGGCGGTTTCAGGGCGCAAATATACAACCGACGCCGTATCTTCGAGAGGGCCCATATGGGTTTTGAACATCAAATTAAATTGGCGAGGTTCAGTGAGTTCACCGCCGCACTCGGGGCATTTTTTCGAAGCAAGGACGGCTGCATCGAGTTTGTCCGCGCGAAAACGGGATTTACATTTTTTACAGTCGACCAGAGGGTCAACGAAGCCTGCGACGTGGCCCGAGGCTTCCCACACGCGCGGATGCATGAGGATTGCGGCGTCGACGCCTTCGATATCTTCGCGATCGATCATCGCCCGCCACCAACGCTCTTTGACGTTGCGTTTGAGTTCGATACCAAGTGGGCCGTAGTCCCAGCAAGCATTGATGCCGCCGTAAACTTCACTGGAAGGGAAAACAAATCCACGCCTCTTACATAAGGAGACGAGGTCAGCCATGTCTTTAAGGTCTTGAGCGGGGCCCGCGAGTTTTTGCGGAGACGGGGATTGTTCCTTTTCGGCGTTTTCAGTCATTGTATGGATATAACGAAGGTTTTAAGATCTAACAACGAAGTTTGCGCGATGAGGTGCGTTAACCGAAGGTTAAGTACTAAGCGCCGACGCCTAAATAAAACTTCCCACCCCCGCCGCCGACCAGAAAAGGGATCCAAATCACGCGGGCAGGGATGGGACAACCTTCTGGGAGCCTAAACGAAGTCGTGGGAGAACCCACAAGCTCCACAGGTTGCAAAAAAACTGGCCGTATACGTCGCCATTCAAACTCTCTGCCCGATCGCTTTTGAATCCCGTTCCAGACTTCGCGGATTGAAGCGCCGAGCGACGTAGCGCATCGGTCGTTTAGTCCTAAAATCACTAGCCCTTCTTTCGATGCAAGGTCCACTCGAACAATCGTGATCGACGAAACCGAGGGTTCTGGTTTCGCGAATTCGCGTTGTCGAAGCGGCATCCCTAAACCAGGTTTGGTTTCGGGGCATCGTTCGGTGAGTTCATCCACCACCGCTGAATGTAGCGACTCTAAAAGTGCTGTCCACGGATTCATCCGTCTCTATTCTACTCTCTCAGGGTCTTCGCATGGCACTGCGAAACCCTAACGCGTGTTAGATACGCAAAGATGGTGCCATGCGTTTTCTCACAAACGGCGTTACCAGAGAAGTTTTAAGTGACTGTCGTGAAAAAAGTGAGGCTCACATCACCAAAAGGTGAGGCCCACTTTGGTGGTGCGGTTCCAAATTGGCATCACTGGTGGAGCTGGTGAAATTTCGCGTACTCGCCGTTGAGTTTCATGAGGTCGTCATGACGCCCGTGCTCAGTGATGAGGCCTTCTTTAAGGACAAAGATTTGGTCTGCATGTCGGATTGTCGAGAGCCGGTGGGCGATAACGATGGCGGTCTTGCCTTCCATCAATTCGTCGAGTGCGCTTTGCACTGCGCGCTCGGAGGCGGAGTCGAGGCTTGAGGTCGCCTCGTCGAGGATGAGGATCGGGGCGTTCCGCAAAAAAGCTCGTGCAATTGAAATCCGTTGCCGCTCTCCGCCCGACAACTTTTGTCCACGGTCGCCGATGATGGATGCAAATCCCTCTGCCGTCGCGTTGATAAAATCAGTTGCGTGGGCGCGCTGAGCAGCCTCGATGACTTCGTCATGAGTTGCCGACAGTCGGCCGCATCGAATATTTTCCTCGATCGTGTCGTTGAAGAGGAACACATCTTGAGTCACGACCGCGATTTGCTTGCGGAGATCTTCGAGCGAATATTCGGTGATATTGCGGCCGTCGATTTCAATGCTGCCACCGGTGACGTCAAAAATTCGAGGGATGAGGTTCACCAGTGAGCTCTTGCCTGCGCCGCTCGCTCCTACTAGTGCGATCACCCGTCCCTTTGGAACGGTGAAACTCACGCCTTTGAGAACTTCGCGACCGGGAGTGTCTGGGTAGGCAAAGTGAATATTGTTTAGAACGATTTCTTTTTCAAAGCCGCGAAAAGGAGCGGGATTTAGCGGTTCGACGAGATGGCTTTTCCAATCGAGCACCTCGAAGATCCGATCGCTCGCGGCGGCGGCTTGAGAGACCTTCATATTCAAATCGTTCATTGATCTGAGTGGGTTCATCATGAGGGCAAAACTTCCAAAAAAGGCGAAAAGCTGGCCCTCACTCATCCGGCCATGGAGAACATCCCACCCGCCGAAATAGATAATCGCTGCGATTAAAAACGCGCTGAGAAGTTCAACCATCGGGTGTGAGGCTTCTTCCATGACGGCAGTTTTAAGGACAAAATGTGCAAAGGCGGCACTTCGTTCGCGGAACTTTTTGTGTACGTATTTTTCGAGTCCGAATGTTTTAACAATGCGGATCCCGGCAAAGCTTTCCTGGAGGGTGGCGTAGAGACCGGCGTTTTCTTCGTTCATTCGGTGAAGATAGCGTTTTAGGTTTCGCGCTGTGGTCGCAAAAACCCAAGTCAGGGGGGGGAAAAGCAAAAATGTGATAAGCGTGAGCCGCCAATTTAGAGTGAAAGCGTATCCTAGCAAAAATATAAAGGTGAAAGGTTCTCGTACTACCACGTTGAGCATGGAGATGCCCATCTCGATATATTGAACGTCGGATGCCACACGCGAAATCAATACACCATTGCGTTGGGCGGAAAAATAATCTGCCGACAATCCTAATAGGTGCTCAAAAAGGTTGTTTTTAATCTTCTGAGCTACACGGGCAATCACGATACGAATGAAATAGTAATGCCAAAAACGGATCAAGAAGTTCAGAAGATACAATCCGATCACGAGTAAAGGGAAAATCTGCAAGTTCGTTGGATCGTGATTTTTGAAAACGTCGTCCAGCACATATTTAATGAGGAACGCGGGGAGTGTGCGCAGAGCCGCCAGCGGTATCGCTAAAAGAAGGCTACCGATAATGAGTCCTCGGTAGGGACGTAGCAGAGGACGGAGGCGCATCAGGGAGTTTAAAGATTTCACCCAAATGTCATCGCACATCCTCCGCTTGGGCTCAAGATATGGTATTGTGAATTCGATGGCGAAGCTCTTAGTCGTCGGTGGCGCAGGGTACGTGGGGGGAACGGCCTCGGCCTGGCTTACCGATCAGGGACATGATGTTTGGATTTTGGATGATCTCTCTACGGGGCATCGCGAGTTTACGCGCCTGGCTCGAGGGTTTACCCACGCTCGTGCCGGAGATCGTACGGTTGTTCGAGAATTATTGGCGCGTGAGCGCTTTGACGGTGTGATGCACTTCGCAGCCAAGTCGCTAGTTGAAGAAAGTGTGCGCAACCCTGCTGCCTACTTAGAAAACAACGTCGCCCAAACTGAAGCCCTGATAGAAGAAATGCTCAAAGCCGGCGTGAGGCGCCTCGTTTTTTCATCCACTTGTGCAGTCTATGGTGAAGTAGGATCGGGGAAAATTAAGGAAAATCATCCTAAAATGCCGATCAATCCTTACGGCGAATCCAAACTTCAAGCCGAGCAGTTGATCGAGCGAATGGCTCGTGAGCGTGGATTGCAGGCGATTGTGTTTCGGTATTTTAACGCTGCTGGAGCCGAGGCGAGGCTCCGCGTGGGCGAGCGCCATGAGAACGAAACACATTTGATCCCACGTGTCCTCGGCGCTCTTCAACGAGGCGAAAAAGTTCAGGTCTTTGGGGGCGACTATCCAACGAAAGATGGAACCTGTGTTCGCGATTATATCCATGTTTGGGATCTGGCCGCCGCGCATAGCCTGGCGATGTCGCAGCTTCTCTCCTTTCACGATACGCGAGGGAGTTTTAAGGACTATAATTTGGGGACAGGTGTCGGTCACACCGTCCTCGAAGTGGTCACCGCTTGTGCGCGAGCGCTTGGAAAAGAAGCACAGATTTCAATGGAGCCTCGTCGCGCTGGCGACCCTTCGGAGTTGGTGGCTGACACGACTCGAATGGAGAGAGATTTTGGGTTTCGTACGCGACAATCGCTCGAAGATATCGCTGTTTCCGCGTTGAATTGGGAAAAAAAAGGTGCGGGCCTTTTGAAACGTGCTGTATTCCTCGATCGAGACGGAACGCTCAACGACGATCCAGGTTATTTGAGTGATCCAAAATTGATGAACCTTTTTCCTCATGTCGGAGAAGCGCTTCAGTTGCTTCAGTCGGAAGGATTTGAATTGGTCGTGGTTTCAAATCAGTCGGGCGTAGCTCGCGGGCTCATCGAAGAAAAAACATTGCCTCTGATTCACGAAAGACTCGATGAACTTTTAGGTGAGGCTGGCAGTCATATCGATCACTATGAGCTCTGCCTCCATCATCCCAATATGAATTGCTACTGCCGGAAACCTAAGCCCAAGTTGCTCTTCTTGGCGGCACAAAAACGTGGACTCGATATTTCTCGCTCCTTCATGATTGGAGACAAGACTTCCGATATCGAGGCGGGTCGTGCGGCCGGCTGTCGGGGGGTGGCTTTGGTTAGAACGGGTTATGGCGTTGAGAGTGAAGCGCAGCTGAAATCCGGAGACGTCGATTTTGTCGGAGATTCGCTGATCGATGTCGCCCACTGGATTCTAAAACAGTCGCTCTAAGCGGGGCGATACTTCACGCTGGATTCTAATCCCAAAAATCTCAGACTTTTGAGCGGTTCTTTGTCGAAGCCTGGTAAATGAAAAATAAAAAGTGCTTCGAGAAGCCGGTAGAGATCCCGGTGATCCTTTTCGCTTCCCACGGCAGCCGTTGGAATTTGTCGAATGGGTTGCATCAGACTGATGTGAAAGTCATAAATCGCCGCTGGCGATACTCTCATTAGCGCGAGTCCAGTGCCCGTGTTGGTTCGTCGATCACTGATGTGCTTCGTACTGTCATCCCGACAATCGGGGCAAATCCAGCCTGCATCGGCAATCAGACAAGTGAGCGTGGCCTCGAGCGGGATGGTGGTGAGAGACTTTTCACACTGCATGCACTCGGCGAGACGAGGCTGACTGCCGCTCCACTGCAAAATCTTCGCGAAATATCCGTTGAGTAAAGTGAGCAGCGTTCGGTTATCTGAGTTTGACTCCGGAAGTTCTTCGAGTACAGCGAGCGCATTCGAGTGAAGTTTGAAAAGGTCAGGAGCTGGTTGTTGCTGCGGAGCCAGCTTGAGCATGAGTTCGTTGAAGAGACTTGCCAACGATAAACGACCAAAGTCTCCTCGAAGCCCATCGTAGGAACGCAATATTTGAGCCTCTTGGAGATAGGCCAGATCGGCATTCGGCTTTTCGCTGAAAGCCCAATTCGACGCCGAAAAAATATCCAACGATCCGCCAAACCTCCGCGACTGGATCGCATTGCGAGCCATCGCGGAGATGAGGCCGTGGTTTTCGGTGAGTGCTGTGACTACGCGATGCCGTTCTTGGAAAGCGATCGAACGAAGGACGATAGCACGGTCGCGTTTGAGTTCCATGAATGAGTGTTTATCATTAGTCCCTACCTTTCGCGATAGTGTTTAAGTTTGTGGGCAACTTGGAGCGCCTGTCGTGACAGTGCTGGTGCCTGTTCCCGAGACTGGAGCCGGTGACGTCACCGGAGGAGCTGGGTTTGCCGTCAAGTCGTCGAAGAGATTTGTTCCATTAAACGATCCCCACCCCGTGGCGTCGTCGTAACCGGTGACAGCGGGGTAAAAGAGGTTGGTGCTTCCGTCGGCAATGTCGTGAAAATCCGACGTATATCGGCTTCCTTTTCCAATTTGATAAAGTGAGGGATTTGCATAACCCAACGTTCCGAGTCCAACGGCTTGCCGTTGTTGGTTGACGAGTGCGGTGAAAGCCGCCCACAGCGGAGCCGCGCAGCTTGTTCCTCCCCAAGTTCCCCAGCCACCTTGGTAGAATATTGCGTAACCTGTGCTGGGGTCAGCATTGAGTGAGACGTCAGGGACATTTCGCATGGTTGAGGATGCTTTGTTGGCCGTGGTGGCGAGACCATTTTGCCAAGTCGGTTGTGTCCAGAACTGGCTGATGCCTCCGCCACCGCCGCCGGCCGAGGCACTACCGGCGTTCCAAGTCGTTTCGGATTGGTAGGCGCCGTTGCTGGACGTTGTGAGTGTTGTTCCTCCCACCCCGGTGACGTAGGGCTGTGATGCCGGATCGTCAGTGACGAGACTTGAGCCGTCGTCGTAAGCTCCTGAGTCACCTGCTGCTGCGAAGATGGATTGGCCTTGTGCCGCCATTTGCATGAAGATTGTATTTTCGGATTGCAAGAACGACGAGCTATTGGAGTTTTCGCTAGTTCCCCATGAAGTGCTGACAGATTTTGCGAGGTTGTCGTTTGCTATCTTGCTGTAGGTATCCAAGATCCCTTGATCATCGTTGGGTCCTTCATAGACGAGAATACTCGTCGCGTGTGGAGCGAGCGCAATCATGAGTTCGATATCGAGAGTGACTTCGGCCGCGCCTCCTCCTGCAGATCCTGACGTTCCATCTACCAGTACGTTTTGAAGCGGTGTCGCCGGTAAGTTGAAAAACTGCTCAAATCCCGTGATATCCGATGCCGTGTATCCATCCAGTTCCATCACAGCCAGTGTCTGGCCGGTTCCGTCGGCGGCCGTGGGAACGTTATACGCCGAGCGAACATCGCTTGGACTGAAGCCGCCTCCAGGCCCCGTTGCTTGCTGAGGTGCTTTGCTCGTTCCAGGAGCTGACGATGAAAATTGCTTGAGATGCGGACTCAGATGAGTGAGGTCGTGCAGTCCATGAACACTTTGAATCGCAAGTTCGCTCGGTATTTGTAATTCGTAGGCTGGAGCACGAAACGTCTTGCCCGTTCGATCCTGATATTGATGCAACTCCGTGTGAAAAGCAGCGTTCACTTTCGCTACCGTCGCCGACGCGTGAACGAGGAAACCATTTTCATTCACATTGATGGATTGAAATCCCGAGGCCGTCAAGAACGCTTGAACTTGTGACATCTGTGTCTGGGTCGGTCCATATTGTGCACGAAATTCATCAGGAGTGAGAAACTGATGATAACTCGAACTGCCCGGCTGATAGAGGGCCATGAGTTGCTGGTTTAAATCCGCAACGTTGTTCGGAGCGAGTGCAAGAGTGATGGAAAGCGACTGATTTTCATTTGTTTTCCCCTGATCGGTGGCCTCTGCGACTTGTCGGGGGACATGTCCGTGGAGAAGTTTAAGGGTTGAGGGTGTACCGTTTGCAAGTGTCATGAACTTGCCGTGATCTTGTGTGAGCGCGGAAGCACCCAACGTGCAGCTATTTTGTGCAGGAGGGCTGGTTGCGCCCGCTGAAGTTTGGTTACTTGAAGTAGTTCCAGGGATTGGAGTCGAATTAGATGAAGAGGAACAGGCGCTAAAACCAGCGGTCGTAGATAAAGCTAAAGCAACGAGCGAGCGACTTAATGTCATTAAAATCTCCTTCAATGGGTGCGTTGTGTAAAATAAGTTTGCGGAGGGAATACGCGCTGGGCTGCGATAAGGTCTCGTCCGGTTAGCGATTTTACCTTTTTCTTGCCTCACTGCGGCGGCTGGGTGTATACCGGGGCCATATGCAACGCACAGTGCTGAAGTCAAAAATCCATCGGGCCACAGTCACGGATGCGGATCTCTCGTATGAGGGATCGATCACGATCGATAAGGATCTGATGAAGCAGGCCGATATCTGGCCTTTTGAGAGAGTCGAAGTTTATAACATCGACAACGGGGAGCGCTTTGCGACCTACGCGATCGAAGGCCCAGCCGCCTCTGGGATGATTTGTGTGAATGGTGCGGCCGCCCACCTCGTGAAGCCTGGGCATTTAGTGATCATCGCTTCTTACGTTACGATGGAAGAAGTAGAGATCCCTCAACTCAAGCAGAAGATCGTGCTTGTGGACTCGGGCAATCGCCGCAAAGCAAAGTGAAATTGTATTGCCCGCTTGCTTAATATCCAGCTAAAATCTAGAGATCTTTTCATTAAGATTCGTCTCATTAAGACGTCTTAAGACTTCTGGGCAAATTTGGCATGGAGGCCATTTCAAGCATGTTATCCTTTAGCTATCTTCAAGGTCGGAACTTCTCGAGCCGTCGCGACGTCGGGTCTATTACGGGATCTATTGCGGGTCTAATCGCAGCTCACTTTTTGTTTTCTACTTCTTTTGTATATGCGCAAACGGCCTCGAATGCGCCTTCAAACGTTCTTGCCACGTATGGGACGGGATTCCTCGAGCAAGGAGACGGCGTTCAAGTTCTCCATCTGAGTGGCTCGCCCAGTGAAATGGGGGCCGAATATGGCTTTCTTGCGGGCGATCAAATTCAAGGAGCGCTAAATTTAATTACAAGCATTGCGAAGACGGATCCAGAGGCGAAGCACGTGCCAAACTGGGTCGTAACCGCTGCCCGTCGTTTTGCGGGCTGGGTGTTTTGGCATCATTTCCCTTCGGATGTAAAAACGGAGATCACCAGCATGGTGAGCGGCGCGGCTCAGCGCAAACCCGCGATCGTTTTGGAGCAATATGACATCGCGTTTTTAAACAGCCTGATTGACCTCGTGGGGATTTTAAAACAGCAAAAGGGCTTGGAAAACGTGATCCCCGGACGTTCGAAGTCTTGGCTCGCAAAGATTCTGGGCCTCAGCTGGATGGAAACCAATTGCGACTCGATGGCCGTTTGGGGGCCTCGCACCGTGGGCGGGAAAACTTTTCAAACCCGCAACATCGATGTGCAAACTGGATTGGGGCTCGAGAAGTTTCCTCTCGTGATCGTTTTTAAACCCGACGGTGCTATCCCCTATGTCAGCGCTTCTTTTGCGGGGATGAATGGGATTGTCACAGGGATGAACGCGTACGGCGTGGGTTTGGGGCAGATTTGGGCCTATTCGAATATCACGAGATTCGGAACCCCTTGGCAATTGGAGATCAAAGAGTCTTTTGCACACGCAACGACGGCGTCGCAAGCCGTTCAGATGTTTGAGGCAGAAGGCAATCGGACTTACGGAAGCAATTTCGTGATCGCGGATGCGAACGGACAGGGATATGCGCTCGAAACAACGCCAGATGATTTTGTGATCTTCACGGCCAATGATCCGAAAGAAAAGTTGGCGCTCTATAATGGAGTCTCCTACGGAGATCCTATGCCGTACGCTGTTTTCCGCGGCGATGTCGCGATGGACCCCAAGGTCCGTTCGGAACAAACCGCGTCCAATGGTCCAACGGGGGATCCGACGACGACGTTTTCGTATCAATCTCGCTATAAAGGGCAGGGCGATCGCATTCTGGCCTATGAGCAACAAGGCATTTTGATGGGAGAGCCGGAGGCAGAAGCGATCTCACGCCAGACAGCGGATCCTTCGAACAATTTGCAGGCTTCGGTTTACTCAAACGGTGACCGCGACCTATGGGTTTCGTACGCGATGATGAACGATACGGGCCCGGTCACTCAAGCTTATCAAGGGACCTACCATCATATTCCTTTCGCGGATTATTTGAATGGATTGGCCTATGATCCAAAGGATGGCCGAGTTCACGTTCATAGCTGGATCCCCAGTCATGAAAACGACGATCTGCGCGCGTGGGAAGTCGTTGTCTATCGCAGCCGTGAAGTGATTGCGTATCACGAAGGGATGAAAATCGAATCAGGCGATATGCTTGAACTTCGTGAACCCGGTGGACGTCTCATTGATCGAACGATCGTTCGTTAAGACGGGCTCAAAGATTCCGGGTCCATTTGCCCACCGTTTTCATCACTTCGAGCACATTGAACGGTTTTGCGTAGGTTGTGAACTTTTCCGATCCCGATAAAATGCGTAGGTACTCTACGGATTTTGGACTGTGAAGGACTGGGTTGTAAACGATCAGAACGTGCACCACAGAGTCGTTCTTATTGAGCACGCGTAAACATTCTGCCCAGATATCTGGACCGAAGCGATCGACGTCCACCCCCAAAAGGCGATAGGCCTTAAAGTCCATTGCCGGGTCCGAAGCTTCTTCGAGAGTCAGTCGTTTAATATTCACTTCATGACCTTGTGAGAAAACAGATTCTGCTGCCTTAAATGCGCTGTCGTCCCGGGCGAGTAGGGCGATTTTAGTTTTTTTGTGGGCCGACGTGCTTGTCGGATGGGCAGCGGGTTTTCCTGTCGTTTTTTTAACCAAATCGCTGAAGAGATCTCGCATCGAGATGACGCCCGCAATGTGAGTCATGCCCCCTTCTTCATAAACAATGGGGAGATGTCTGAAGTGATTCTCGAGCATAATCTCGGCCGCTCGATCGAGTTCGAGGAGTGAGATCGTTTTCGGGTTTTTTGTCATGATCGTTGAGACGGCCTTTTCCCAATGGTTGCCACCTTGAATTTCATCGATCCACTTGAGCAAATCGCGTTCAGTGAAAATCCCGAGCAGTTCGTAGGGGTAAGTGTAGGAAGAGACCAAAATGGAACCGGCCTTGTGATCGCGCATTTTGCGGACGCATTCGGATACGGTCGTATCAGCAGGAACAATCAAAGCGCTGGAGACGTGAAATTCAGACATATGTTTAAGTCTAGCTGAGAAACGTGGATCTTGCGAGCGCACGAGTTCAGAAGTATGGTGGGGATATGAATACCCCACTTCCCGAAGCCTTTTTGACACAGATCGCGGCAGAGTTTCGAAGTGACTTTTTGACCCGTGATCCTGCGGAACTTGAAGTTTTTGGCAAGGATTGGACAAAGGTATTTGCGCCAAGGGCCGGAGCCGTTGTCTTTCCCGTTTCGACAGATGAAGTCGCCCGTCTCATGAAGCTCTGTACAAAGTTTAAGATCGCTGTGGTGCCCTCGGGAGGGCGTACTGGACTTGCCGGGGGTGCTGTTGCATCGAATGGCGAAGTCGTTCTGAGTTTATCGAAAATGAATCGCATGCATGAAGTCGATGTACTGGCGCAGACCGTGCGAGTACAGGCGGGGGCTGTCACCGAATCGGTTCACAAACATTGTGAAGCTCACGGTCTGACGTGGCCGGTAGATTTTGCGTCCAAGGGGTCCTCGCACGTGGGAGGCAATATTGCGACGAACGCCGGCGGTGTGAAAGTCATCCACTATGGCCTTACACGTGATTGGGTGCTCGGCCTTCAAGTCGTCACGATGGGTGGAGAGGTTTTGGAGCTCAACGGATCCCTTGAAAAAAACAATACGGGTGTTGATCTTCGCCAGCTTTTTATCGGCAGCGAAGGGACGCTGGGTGTGATTACGGAGGCGACATTGCGCTTGGCGCGTACGCCGGGGGACTTGAGTGTTTTCTTTTTTGCGGTCAAAGATATTCCGGCCGTTTTGGAACTTTTTCAAGAAGCGCGACGGGCTCCTTTTGAGATCATGGCTTACGAGTTTTTGACACATAACTGTCTTCAGGCTGTGATGCGTAACCTGAATGTGAAGTCGCCGTTCGCTCACGAGCATGGTGCATACGTTTTACTCGAAGTTCAGCGACCAAAATCTGCGGATGCTCAAATTTTCTTAGACGGTTGGTTGGCTGGTCTTTTTGAAAAAGACCGAGTCGTCGACGGAACTCTTGCACAATCCACCCGGGAAGCGCGCGAGTTGTGGTCTTTACGTGAGGGCATCGCCGAGAGTCTTGTTCGTTGGGGGTTTGTACATAAAAACGACATCGCACTTCCGATTGCGCAGTTAGAGGATTTTATCGCCGAGATGTATCAGATGTTTGCCGGTCGGCATTCGAGTCTCGAAGTCTATCTCTTCGGGCATATTGGGGACGGTAATCTTCACATCAACACGATGAAACCCGCTGATATGGACAAGTCAGAGTTCCTCAAGCAAGTACACGAGGTCGATAAAGATCTCTTTACCTTGGTTCACAAGCACGAGGGCAGTATCTCAGCCGAGCATGGCATCGGGTTGCTCAAAAAGGCATCGCTGCACTACTCGCGCACGCCAGTGGAGATCGAGTATTTCCGCGCGATCAAGAAGATATTTGATCCAGATGGGTTGCTGAATCCTGGAAAGATTTTTGATTAATACAGGATTCGCGTCTTAATCGAAGTCTTGAGCGACTCAATCGCAGTCTTGATATTGAGTGAAGGCTCACGGTTCGTATCCAGCACCAGGTAACCTATGTCAGCATCCGTGGACAAGGATTGCGCTTCGATATTCGCGTCGAGGTCAGAGACGATTCGATTGATTTCGCGAAGCACGCCCGGGACGTTGCGATGGACGTTCAAGATGCGATGAGTTCCCTTTGTTGGAGGGAGATCAATCCCCGGGAAATTCACCGAACCCAAAGTAGCGCCCGTATTCACAAAGCGAATCAGTGCAGCAGGAACTTCAGCGCCGATATTGGCCTGAGCTTCTTCGGTCGCGCCGCCGATGTGCGGGGTGAGCAGAACGTTATCTAGGTTTTGAAGATCGGTGACAAACTTGTCGGTGTTGTTTTCGGGTTCTTCGGGATAAACGTCGATCGCTGCGCCGGCAAGGTGTTGCGACTTTAACCCCGCAGCTAATGCAGGGATATCAACGACGGACCCGCGACTTGCGTTGATGAGGTAAGACCCTTTTTTCATCGCTTTGATCTGGGCTTCGGAGATCATGTTATGAGTTTGTGGAGTCGCAGGGACGTGAAGCGTGACAAAGTCCGACTCGCGCAAAAGATCATTAAGCGTATTGCAGCCGCGAGCATTGCCCAATGGCAACTTCGAGATGATGTCGAAAAATACGACTTTCATCCCCATTGTCTCAGCGAGGGTCGAAACTTGGGTGCCGATGTGGCCGTAACCAATGATGCCTAAAGTTTTACCGCGCACTTCGTAGCATTGATTGGAGACTTTTTTCCAAGTCTTGTTGTGCATCTCCATGCTTCGTTGGCCCAGCTTGCGCGCGAGCACGATCACTTCTGCGATCACCATCTCTGCTACGCTTCTGGTATTGCCGAATGGCGCATTAAAAACCGGAACGCCGAGCTTTTTTGCCGCTTCGAGATCGACTTGGTTAGTCCCAATGCAAAAGCAGCCGAGAGTTAAAAGTCGCTTGGCTTCCGCGAGAGCTGCAGCCGACACATGCGTTTTGCTGCGAATACCGAGGACATGAACGTCGCGAATCTTTTCGATGAGGTCTTTTTCACCCAGAGCCCCGCTTAGGGATTCGACCTGAAATCCTTCGCCGCTAAAGAGTTCACGTGCCAGCGGGTGGATGTTTTCAAGAAGGAGGACTTTGATCTGATTCTTCGGGAATGACGTCTGGTGTCCAGAGTTTGCACTTTGATTCATTATACTTCCTTCTCGCCGAAAATTTTATGTCGCCGAAGCCCCGTTGCACTCTTGTGCAACTTCCTCTCGGCTCCTTTCAATTTCTGTACTATAGCGTATATTTAGGGGAGAGGCGAGTATTCAATGACCCCCAAGTTTCGAGGAAATTCCGATGATTGGCTAGACGACGAGGACTCCTCCTCTGCGGGTTCGGCTGGCGTGCGTCGTCCCAAAA
>Ga0206856_10077_pt1 | contig 34893 bp, 27 predicted proteins | sample Alteio_BWOrgCont_48_FD_152630 | JGI IMG/M metagenome (GOLD analysis project Ga0206856, IMG submission 152630) | Enriched cells from forest soil in Barre Woods Harvard Forest LTER site, Petersham, Massachusetts, United States -... | ecosystem: Environmental > Terrestrial > Soil > Temperate forest >...
GGGGTATCGACTGTTTAACAAAAACACAGGACTCTGCAAACTCAATTGAGGATGTATAGGGTCTGACGCCTGCCCGGTGCCGGAAGGTCATGGGGAGAGGTCATGGGAGTAATCCCAGAAGCTTCGAACTTAAGCCCCGGTAAACGGCGGCCGTAACTATAACGGTCCTAAGGTAGCGAAATTCCTTGTCGGGTAAGTTCCGACCTGCACGAATGGCGTAACGAATTCCCCACTGTCTCGACTGGATACTCAGCGAAGTTGGAGTCGCGGTGCAGATACCGTGTTCCTGCGGCAAGACGGAAAGACCCCGTGAACCTTTACTGTACCCTGGCATCGAACATCTGGGGACCATGTGTAGGATAGGTGGGAGCCTTTGAAGCCTGGGCGCTAGCTCAGGTGGAGGCAACCTTGAAATACCACCCTTGGTTCTTGGCTGTTCTCACCGTAGGTCGTCTAACCGGCCACGGGACGATGTCAGGCGGGCAGTTTGACTGGGGCGGTCGCCTCCCAAAGAGTAACGGAGGCGCGCGAAGGTACCCTCAGGCTGAGTGGAAACCAGCCGTAGAGTGCAAGAGCATAAGGGTGCTTAACTGCAAGACGGACATGTCGCGCAGATGCGAAAGCAGGTTCTAGTGATCCGGTGGTTCTGTATGGAAGGGCCATCGCTCAACGGATAAAAGGTACTCCGGGGATAACAGGCTTATCTCCCCCAAGAGTTCACATCGACGGGGAGGTTTGGCACCTCGATGTCGGCTCATCGCATCCTGGGGCTGGAGCAGGTCCCAAGGGTTTGGCTGTTCGCCAATTAAAGCGGTACGCGAGCTGGGTTCAGAACGTCGTGAGACAGTTCGGTCCCTATCTGCCGTAGGTGTTGGAGAAGTGAGAAGTGCTGTCCTTAGTACGAGAGGACCGGGATGGACGGACCGCTAGTGTGCCAGTTATCACGCCAGTGGTAGTTGCTGGGTAGCTATGTCCGGACGAGATAACCGCTGAAAGCATCTAAGTGGGAAACTCTCTTCAAAACAACTTCTCCCGGGGCGTTAAGCCCCCTTGAAGTCCCCCTGAAGACGATAGGGTTGATAGGGTGGGTGTGTAAGTGTAGCAATACACTCAGCTGACCACTACTAATAGGACGAGAGGCTTATCTTTTTTTATTCTCAATATTAAAAAAAGGTGGGCATTTAAGATTGGGTTCTTCACAGAACTCAACATCTAACTCTGTTTCGCTCAATTCACGCCTATTCTCAGCTCTCTGATCTAAAAATCATCGGAGATCTAAAATAGTGCGCTTGTTCTTACTTCAAGATCTCGGACCGGCCTAAGCCTGTCCTGGTCATGATACAAAACTCGATTCACGCGATACTCGCTGCAACAATCCCTATTCTTCTCGTCTTTGATCTCTCCAAAAATATTATAAAAGACACGGATCCTTTTTGATCCCGTCTTCTCAAGTTTGGGGGTGTCTATAGCGGCGGGGCTCCACCTGATCCCATCTCGAACTCAGAAGTTAAGCCCGTCCACGGCGATTCTAGTACCGAGGAAGCTCGGCGCAAGACTAGCTCGATGCCCCCATTTTATTCTATAAAAGCCATCTATTTACAGCTCACAAAGCTGCATCTAGGTGGCTTTTGTGTTTTAATTCGATCATTCCTATGTCGTCCTCTCATCAGAAGAAAAAAATTCTAATTTTTCGCCTCAGCAGCTTGGGCGATCTCATTCTTGCAACTGCGGCTCTCGAAACTCAAACAGCGGATCCGGCGCATGCAGAAGTGGACTGGGTCGTTGCGCGTGAATTTGCCGATCTTTTGCGTGGGCATCCAAAGATTTCAAAGCTTCACGAATTTGACCGGCGAGGTGTAAAGGGGGGCTTCGACTCTATGCGGACGTGGATCCGACTTTGCCGAAGTCTTTTTCTTCAGGAATACGACGAAGTGTATGATCTGCATGGAAGTTTGCGCACGAGAATAGCGAAGTGGCTCTTTGTTTTTTGGAATATTTTTCGAGGCAAGGGTCGTCGCACGAAATGGATGAGTGAATCTAAGCAGCGAGCGCGCTTCTATGGATACTGTGTATTTAAGTCGTGGCTTCCAAAAGCTTGGAGACCTCAATCTCTGGTTTATCGGCATGCGAAAGTACTGAAAGGTAGTGGGTTAGAGCGGCCAAACTTCCGTCATTTTATCCAGGCAATGCCATCCGTGTCGGAATTGGCTCGGCAATCGGATTTTCCGTCCCGTTTTATTTGTGTCATGCCAGGAGCTCGGTGGGATGGAAAAAAATGGAAGGCTGAGAGATTCCTCGAAGTGATTCGGAGTGCGAAAATATTTCCGGTCGTTCTCGGAACGAATTCTGATCGCGAAAGTGTTGAACTGGCGAAGCGATTGAAGGAAGAAGGGCTTCCCCATTTTTCGGGAGTGGGTATTTGGGATTTGCGTCAGACAGCTTGGGTACTGTCGCAAGCGATTCGATATTTGGGCAATGACACTGGGCTAGGGCATTTAGCGGAGGCGGTCGGGACTCCCGTGACCGTCGTTTTCGGCCCCACGGCGCCGGATCTTGGGTTTGGTCCCTGGCAGCCGAAAAGTTCGGTTGTTAGTGCGGGGATTTGGTGTCAGCCTTGCGGTAAAGATGGCAGAGCGTGCTTTCGCTTAGGTGCGAATCGATTTAAATGCATGTCAGCTCTGAGTGCTGAGCAAGTCGTGAAAGCTTTATGAGGTTTCTGCGGAAAGTGATCATTGCGCTTTATCGAAGCCTTCAGCGTTTAGTCGTCGAACCCCTTATTCTACCTTTTGTTTTTTCGAGTCAGCGAAAAATGGCCGGTCGCCAGGACTGTCGAGCAGTTTTTTCTCTCGAACGGAAGTCAATCGATGTCGGTTCTTTGGATCGGGTTTGGTTTCACGCGGCGAGCGTCGGAGAGTTAGAGTCTTTGACACCAGTGATTGAGAGTTTTTCACGGCGCGATAATGCCGAGGTAATCGTGACGATCCTCAGTGAGTCTGCTCGGGGAGCTCTCGATAAGCTCAGAGCCAGTTTGGGAGGGAAGATCGTTTTCTCAGGGTATGCTCCTTGGGAAGGACGTTGGGGAGAGGCTCTTCGTGTTTTACAGCCCCGTCTACTGATCACAGCGAAGTATGAGGCTTGGCCTGAACTATGGGTGCGTTTGTCTCAGCAGGCGATCCCTCTTGCTATTGTCGGTGCCCGTCCCCGTCGCTCCCTGAAGGTCGCCCGCCTACTTTGTATGTGGATGAGTGGAAAGTTGCCGGAGATTGTCTTTTTTACGGCCCTCGCGGGTGAGTCAAACGGACTGCGGGCTCTGTTTCCGAAATCGAGGATTGAGCAAGTCGGTGAGCCCCGTTGGGATCGTGTGCGTGCCCGTTTGGAAAGTGCAGCGCTCGGGAGCGCCGCAAATCGGCGAGTTTCAGCACTCGCCGAACAAGCTGCTCTTATGGCGCGTCCATGGGGAATATTGGCGCAGGTTTGGCCACAAGATATGGGCCTTTTAGTCGGGCCACATCAAGGGTCAGGCACACTTTGGGTTGTTCCTCATAAGATAGATGAAGCTCATGTTCGGGTGATTGAAGAAAGATTGAGACAGGCCAAATACGAAGTCGTTCGGAGTTCAAGCAGGGTTTTAACTGTGGAACGCACAAACTGTGTTTTAGTGGACGAAATGGGGTTTCTGGCTGAACTCTATTCTCATATGGATTGGGCCTATGTCGGCGGAGGCTTTGGGGCCGGGGTTCATAGCACGATTGAACCAGCCCTACGCGGACTCGCGATTGCGGCAGGTCCGGCTGGGGCAGATCGCTTTTCGGAGGTCGAGGAGCTCTTGGCGAGCGGGCAATTGACATTGGTTCATTCGTCTCAAGATTTTGCCCGGTGGTTGGAGATTAAAGTAGGACAAAAAGAAAAATGGTTGGCTCAGGCCTCGGCACGCTGCGGGGCAACGAATAAGATTCTATCTGTTTTGGATTCTGTAATTCACTAAAAGAGGGTGATACTCTGTTTTCAAGACTCAGCCGAGAAACGACCCAAAAGAATGTAACGAAACAAGGAATAAATTCGATGCCCCCAAAGAATACCCAAAGTGCGGTCCGCTCAAAAGGTAAAGCCATGGGCAAACTCAATCACAGAAGCAGCGGGCGCCCCACGGAAGAGTCGTTTCCGGAGGCTTGTTTGAGACTGAGAATGAGTTCGCACGATGCCCACTATGCGGGAAATCTCGTCGACGGTGCGCGTATGCTGGCTCTTTTTGGAGATGTCGCGACTGAGCTTCTTATTCGTTTTGATGGAGATGAGGGGCTGTTTCGTGCCTATGAAGCCGTCGAGTTTCTCGCTCCTGTGTACGCAGGTGACTATATCGAAGCTTGGGGAAGAATCATCGCGATCGGAAAGACATCACGCACGATGGAGTTTGAAGCAAGGAAAGTAATCCAACCGTTGTCGAAAGAAATGGGCGGTGTTGCCGTCTCGTCGGCGGAACTTTTACGTGAGCCGCTGGTGGTTTGTCGGGCTCGAGGCACTTGTGTCACGCCTTTGAGTCTTCAACGGAAAGGTGTGTGATTCCACATTGGAGAAACACGCAAAACAACCCAATCTCGGTGATCGTTATGACTGGGTGGTCCTGGGTGATCATCCTGCCGCGCTTTTAAGCGCAAGTCTGGTTGCGAAACAGGGCCTCTCCGTTTTGATGCTACCCATGGGTGCCACATTGAAAGCTAGCGTTTCGGAGTCGGGGCATTTTCATGATCCTGAGTCGAATTTCATGATGGGTTTGGGGCGCAGCGGTGAGTTTTGTGGGCTGGTTTCGGATTCCTTATCTCGTCTTGGAATTTTGCCTGCGGAGCAGGAGCTCATTCGAGTCTCTGAACTTCCGCAACTGCTGACCCCTGAGACTCGATTGTCGTTTGCTCCTGATCTGCTGCCTTTATCCGCCGAAATCAAACGCGAGTTTGGTGCGGACGTCGCTGAAAAAATAGGACTGCCGGCAGCGATACAAGCAGCAGAACGAGAGTTCCACACCTTTTGGCTCCAACTGGGTGATCGAATGACTTTAAAAGCGCCCGCAAAAAACTCGGGTGGTGTTCCGAGAGCTTTGCGAGGAGTGGCCGATGCCGCGGGTTTAGGAGCCGCTCGGGGCGCCGAGCGAGGCTATGCCGGGAACATGACAGAGCTTCGACGGATTCTTCAGCGTCACCCCCGTTTTAAGTTAAAAGCAGAAGCCAATTGGTTGTCGAGTCGTAAAAAAGTTTCCGAGCTTGCGCGCGAGTTAGGACGTCCGGATCTGGCTGAGACTTTGTTCGGCCTAGGATACGCGTTGTCGGGAACTTATCACGTGGATCCTCCTGTGATTGATATTTTACAAATCCTTGCTTTGGGGAGAACGGGGGCGACCTTCCGCGGAGGCATGACGAATCTTCGCGAACTTCTCGTTCGTCTCGCGCAAAGGAACGGCGCTCATCTCTTGCCGGCGCTAGAATGTCGGCGCGTATTTGTGGAGAATGGACGACTTGTCGGAATTCAAATCGCAAATCATGGGAATATGATTAGTGTGGGCGGCGGCGTTTTAGGTTGTACCGTCGGTAGCGCCGTTGAGTTGATGGCTTTGAACGGGCGCAATTGGCTACGTCGTCTGAAGTCGGCACCTGTTCCGGCGGGTTGGGTTTTTACTTTGTCGCTGACCGTCCATGCCGAGGCTGTTCCGGTGGGGATGGGCGCGCGCGCGATCTGGCAAGAAAAAGGCGCACCTCCTTTAGAGGTAGAGGTTGCAGATGTACAGGACTACGGCTCGCGAGATCGGGACCTAAAGATTATTTTTTTGCGGGCTCTCATGCCATTTAAGCAAGAGAGCTTGGATCCCGATTTTCAAAGGTTGACCGCCGCAAGAATGCTGCGACAAGCGATGGAGCTCTTGCCGTTTTTAGAGTTTCATATCGTTCGAGTTTATCCGGACTTCCAAGAAGATGCGATGCCGATAGGCTCCGTACACGCGGCAGGGAAGTCTGTCCAATTCGGAGAGGTCCAGCAGCCCCGAGGTGTGCGGGTGCCGCGAGGTTCGAGGGTAGTGGTGGGCGAGGGCGATGAGCTTGCGAGTCTTTATGGCTTTAAGCAGCTGAGTTTGATCCCGGAGAATATCCGGGTTTTTGGCGAAAAGGGAATTGGATCTCGAACGGGGATTGAAGGGCTTTTTGCCGCGACCGGAGAGTCCTATCCGGAGCTTGGATCGTTGGGCGCAGTGATTGCGGCGACCGAGGGGGTCGCTTGGATCGCTCATCGTAGCGGACTGCCCGGACCATTTGCGTGGGAAGCGTGATGAGAAACGCATACGTATAATAAAAGGAAAGTATGAAAATAGTGATTTTTCATCCCGTCCTTTTGCCTCCTCCTGCTTACGGCGGGGTGGAGAGAGTTGTTCTTTGGCTAGCACAAGGATTGGTTTTGCTCGGACATCAGGTTTATGTAGCGGCGTTGGGCGGAAGTCGGTTGCCAGCGGGAGTCCATCTGATCGAGATGCAGGCGGGGCAGATATCGGCAATGGATTTGCTCGGTAAGCTTCCCTCGTCGGTTGATGTTGTGCATTTTATGGCTCCTCCTGAAAAGGGAGTGATTGAGAAACTTCCGTGTGCGAGTTTATTGACTGTTCACGGAAACGGTAAAGTGGGTGAGAGGTTCCCTCGAAACACGGTTTTTTTGAGTGCGGACCATGCACGTCGGCATCGAAGTTCGCGATTTGTCTACAACGGGATTGATCCGAGTGAGTTCAAGTTTGCGCCCTCTCTCAAGGGCGAGAGTTTTTTATTTTTATCCAAAACGAATTGGCGTGTAAAAAATCTTCGCGGCGCCATGAAGATGTGTCGACAAGCACGCGTTCCGCTTCAAATCGCGGGAGGCAATCGGCCCTATGGTTATCGTCTCCAGGCGTGGCTTAATTCTCGGATGACGTGGGAGGGGGCCGTTTCCGGAGAAAAGAAAGCCGATCTTCTGATGCGGGCACGGGCGCTGATTTTTCCGGTGACGTGGCATGAACCATTTGGTTTAGTGGTCGTCGAAGCCCTCATGTCTGGAACGCCCGTTCTCGCGTCTGCGTTAGGAAGTTTGCCCGAATTGATCCCTCCGTCGGACCGAGTGGGAGCTTTAATGACGAGTGAAGATGAATGGATTGAGAAACTCTCTCTGCCCCGCTACAAATGGGAGCCTGAAGCTTGTCGTGCGTGGGCGATGGAGAAGTTTCATTTTCAAAAAATGGCGGAATCCTACGATGCGGTTTACCGAGAAGTAGTACTCGGAAAACCGCTGAATACAATAGAACCTGAGACCATCGAAAGGGTAAATTAATCAAATGATCGCACGTTATTCGCGCCCGGAAATGAGCCTGATTTGGAGTGATCGTCATCGCTACCAGGTTTGGCTAAAGGTAGAGTTAGAGGTCTGTCGTGAGCTCTTTCGTCAGAAGAAAATCCAAAGAAAAGATTGGCTCCAATTAGAGAAAGGTGTGAGTGCGCTCCTTAAAAAGGGGGGCGTGGATCCTAGGCGGGTTGATCATTTTGAGGCGATCACGCGGCATGATGTGATTGCTTTTACGACGGCCGTTGCGGAACAAATAGGTCCCGTTTCTCGATACATTCACTATGGTCTGACTTCGTCTGATGTCGTAGATACCTCGCTTTCGCTGATGATGATCGAGGCTGGTGAAGTGCTTAAAAAAGATATTCAGGATCTTTTGAAGGCATTAAAGCGTAGAGCTGATGAATTTAAAACTTTGCCGACGATCGGTCGTTCGCACGGAATTTTTGCAGAACCCACGAGTTTCGGCTTGAAGTTTTTAGGTTGGTATTGTGAGTGGCAGCGCAATCTGAGCCGCCTTCAAATGGCCCTTGAGAATATCAGATTTGGAAAGCTGTCGGGCGCGGTGGGTGTGAACGCGCACTGGAGCCCTGAATTTGAAACGCGAGTTTTAAAGTCTCTTGGCTTAAAACGTGAGCCTGTGAGCACGCAGGTGATCCCGCGAGATCGTCATGCCGAGTTCTTGTCTGTGCTTGCTCTGTGTGGGTCGTCGATGGAGAGAATGGCGGTCGAGTTTCGTCACCTTCAACGATCTGAAGTGGGTGAGGTGCTGGAAAATTTTAAGAAGGGCCAAAAGGGCTCAAGCGCCATGCCTCACAAACGCAATCCGATCTCTTCGGAAAATCTGAGCGGTTGCGCTCGTCTTTTAAGATCTTATGCTCAAGCTGCGTACGAAAACATACCGTTGTGGCATGAGCGAGATATTAGTCACTCTTCTGTAGAGAGAGTTGCTTTACCAGATGCCACGATCTTGTTGGATTATGCGTTATCGCGGATGTCGACATTGGTAGAATTGCTCATCGTGCGCAAAGAAAACGTGCAAGCCAATCTCGAGAAAGCGGAAACGATCGTATTTTCGGGACATTTTTTATTAGCTCTCGTCGAAATGGGGGTCACTCGCGAAGATGCCTACTCTTGGGTTCAGGAGTGTGCATTGGCTAGTCTTGAGGGCTCCGGCGCATTTGTGGAGTTGTTACTGAAGCACGAAAAAATTCGCGCTCACTTACAACCTAAACGGATTCGAGAATTGGGTTCAATCAAGCACCAACTCCGTCATGTTTCTGAAATTTACAAAAGAGCTTACTCAGAATTTAAATGAAAAAAACGAAGCGACGGTCATCCTTATTTCGAGACGAACGCGCTCAAGCGACGACTGAATACATGATTTTACTTTTGATTGTAATGGGAGTGCTTCTCGTTTTTATTAAAACGTTTCGTCCTGTTTTTTCTAAACTCGCTCAGAATCTTTCCGCAAATTTGAGCAAGGGACTCTTCACCGGAAATCTTCATCAGTTTCCAATCCATCGATAGTTTTTCTGGGTAGGGGGAACAAACGGATCAGCTAGCCTTCGGTATTGTGGGGGGATTGAAGAGGGATAGGGGGTCTATCTTGCTAGCCAATCCGTTTGTTACTCCTATCTAAAGCAAACATGATGCCGTGCAAAAATGACTTCAAATGCCGTTTTATTCATTTTGAGCCCTCGAGACTGTCTAGGGTCTGAACAACTGTGAGCGATTGCTCCCTATTTTGGCGGGTCTTTTTGGGTCTGTGCGTCAGTAGGCTTTCTTGTTAAAATTCATACCAAATTAAACTAGTACAGTAATATCAATTGGATATCATCGAACCAGGTGATTTTATAGACATAACTATTTGATTTTATTGATGCGCATGGCGTCAAAATAAACCTAGTAATTTATACAACAGTTTGCTATACCAGGCTCGGGTCTAATACACGTACCTGCTCGAGCTCCAGAAAACTGGTGGGTCGGGCAGACAAAAACGAGGAGTCTTAAAATGAAACTGAATAATCCAAAAAGCTGGGGAGCGGCGCTCGGGGCGGGTTTACTCGCCACGACGTTGATGCTCCCTCAAGCGCGAGGCGAATTAGTATACGACAGTACGGAAAAGGGTGAGGCGCCCCAAGCTGCCGCCGCTCCCCAAGTGATGACGATTGCGCCACAGCAAGCTGCTGCGGCACCGACCACTCAAGTCGTTCGAGTTCAAGCTCCGGCGGCAGAGGCTCCGGCAGCGGTAGCTCAGCAGCCTGCGGGTGCGACCACCGTGATCATTGCTCCGATGGGATATCCAGCTCCGTCGGCGCAGAGCGCTCCCGCTCAAGCGGCACCGGTTGCACAAGCTCCGGCTCCAGCTCCGATTCCCGCTTTCATTCCGGCGGCAGCTCCTGCTCCCGTTGCGGCTCCGGTCGCGGCTGTTGCACCAGTAGCAGCACCGACTCCAGCGGCCCTAACAGCTGATCCGCAGAATATGACTCAAGCTGAGCTCACACGTCGTGAACGTCTTCGGGCGGAATTGAAAAATGAAGATTCAGCACAGCAGCGTCTTGAGGAGCTTCGTCTACGCGACGAGCGTCGTAGGACGGATGAGATGTTGCAGGCTTCGTCTCCTTCTCCTGCGATTACACCAAAAGTTGAAATAGTCACCGCTCCTGCGACGGAACAGCCTTCGGCTGCTCCTGTGGTTGTTACGGCTGGTGCGTCTTCTCATGTGTCGACGACAGTTGCCGCTCCTTCTGATTCTGAGAAGACTCCGATTGCTCTTCAGATCATGGGTGGTCTTCCATTAATGACGGGGAACTCTTATCTCAATATGAGCCCTCACTATGCTCTGGGTATCGGCTTTGTGGTCGGTGCAACGGATTATGTGAGTCTCGAAGGTGGATACAGCTATGCTGAATCTGGCGTCGGGATGAGCTCGGCTGGTTATAACCCTTCTTATTACGGATATTCTGCTTATTCTGGTTACGGCTACAATAACGGATATTCGTCTTATTCGAATCCGTACGGCCAGTACGGGAGCTATGGGGCAACGTTAGGTTCGACCTATCAGCTCTATTCTTTGAAGCAAAACGTGGCTGATTTAGGCCTTCGTTTGAATGTTCTGGGGCCAGATTCTCGCATTCGTCCTTTCGTAGGTGGCGGCGCCGCTTACGCAAGGTCGTTTGTGAATTATAATTCGGCGACTCTCTCGACTTTAAATAGCGAAGGCTATCAGGCTTACGCAGGAGACTATACCTTGGATCAGTTCTTCGGTACGGCTTCGGTCGGTTTGGATGTGAAGTTGTCACGTTCGATCTCGATCAATGCGTTAGCACGATACTATGCTTTGATGGCGAGTGCTCAAAACGAATCCAGTTACGCCACGGCGGACAAAGCGTATGTAGGAAATGCGTTGGCAACAACGAGTTTCTTCACGCTTGAGTCTGGCTTGTCGTTTACTTTCTAAGAGCATTTCTAACGTAAAGCGTTAGGTCATTAGATTTCTCACGTGTAACTAAGGGCGGCATCCTCAATCAGCTTGAGGGGCCGCCCTTTTGTTTGTACCATACCTCTATGGAAACAATCAGGGACGATTCCGACACGACAAATCCAAATTCAGCAAACCGAGGGAAAAAAATGGCGACACCGGGCCAGAATGCATTTCAGTTAGAAGATCTTTCTTCACGTTATGGCGGGAAAAAGCTTTGGCGCCTCACCTTCGATTTGCCCGGAGAGAAAGTCAACAAGTTCAGTCGTGCAGTGATGGAAGAATTCGAAGCCCTGATTGGGAGTCTCGAAAAAAAGGGTGATCAGATCGACGTACTGGTCGTGGTTTCGGGTAAGCCTGGGAATTTTATCGCTGGCGCGGACATCAATCTCATCAACTCGGCTCGGAATGCGGAGGAAGCCGAAGGGCTCTCTCGCGGCGGACAAAAACTTCTGGATCGTTGGGAGGATTTGCCTTTCCCACGCGTGGTTGCGATCAACGGATCTGCAGTGGGCGGCGGCTGCGAGTTTTCGCTCGCGAGTTCTGCGATCGTGATGTCGAACGATCCTCAAGCGCGTATTGGTCTACCGGAAGTGATGCTTGGGATTATCCCTGGGATGGGCGGATGTGTTCGTCTCCCCCGCAAGGTCGGTTTGGCGACCGCGCTCGATATGATTTTAACGAGTAAGAATCTCACGGGAGAACGTGCTGTTAAGAGTGGTCTGGCTGAGGCTTGTTTGCCGAAGGAAAATTTTGAAGAAAGCGCTTTTCAATGGGTTTTGAAAAATCTCCCGGCACTCAAAAGCGGGACTCGTCTTGCAAAAGAACCGAAGCTCGGAGGCATGGGGGGGCCTGTAGGTGCTCTCATGGAAAAAACTCCGATGGGTCGTATGGTGATTTTTCGTCAAGCTCGAGCAGGGGTTGTTTCAAAGACCAAAGGGAATTATCCCGCGCCGCTTGAAGCGATTGCGACGGTTCAGGCGACAGGTGGAGCTTACGGAGATCGTATTCGTGGAGCGGGTCGGGAACGTGCGATGATTCGTGAAGCGCAGGGTTTTGGTCAGTGCGCGGCGACGGATGTTTCGAAAAATTTGATTCGGCTATTTTTCCTCACCGAGAACGTGAAAAAATCAAAAGGACTTCCTCCGGGGGCAACGGCTGAGTCGCGCAAAGTAGATTCTGCAGGGGTGTTGGGAGCCGGAGTGATGGGCGGCGGGATTGCGCAGCTTTTTGCTGAAAAAGAAATCCCAACGCGTATGAAAGACTTGAATTCAAAGGCGCTCGCGCTTGGCATTCAGTCGGCTGGAAAGATTTTTCTAAAACAAGTCCAACGCAAGCGAATCAATAAACGTCAGTATCTACAAAAAATGAACTTCATCGCTCCTGTGACGGATTATTCCGGATTTGGTTCGACGGGCGTCGTGGTTGAGGCCATCGTTGAAAATATGGATGTGAAGAAGAAGGTTTTGGCCGAGCTCGAAGGATACGTGAGTGATCAGTGCGTGATCGCATCGAACACGTCATCGTTATCGGTGACCAAAATGCAGACGGCTCTGAAACATCCGGAACGTTTTGGAGGCATGCACTTTTTTAATCCAGTGGCAAAGATGCCTTTGATCGAGGTTATTCGTGGGGATAAGACGTCGGACGAAACGGTTGCGACGCTATTTCAGTTCAGTAAGAAGTTAGGCAAAACTCCAATTGTCGTGAAAGATGCGCCGGGCTTCTTGGTCAACCGCCTCTTAGCACCGTACTTGAATGAGGCGACTTATCTTCTAGCCGATGGGGCATCGATCCCCGAAGTGGACGAAGCTCTTCTTAAATTCGGAATGCCGATGGGCCCCTTAGAGTTGATTGACGAAGTGGGGGTCGATGTGGGCGAAAAGGTCGCACATATTCTTCATGATGCCTTTGGAGATCGAATGTTGCCTGCGCCGATGAATGGTAAAGTCGTGGCGGCCGGACGTTTAGGCAAGAAGACGGGAGCAGGGATTTATCTCTACCCTAAAGGCGCAAAAGGTAAGGAATTGGAGCCTAAAATCTACGAGATTTTAGGTGTCACGCCAGGTCTCAATGCCGTTGCAGAGAGCGAAATAGTCGATCGCTGTATTCTCCCCATGATTAACGAGGCGGCTCGCTGTCTTGAAGAAGGGGTGGTTGCATCCGCATCTGAAGTGGATCTTGGGATGATCATGGGGACGGGGTTCCCTCCGTTTCGCGGTGGGCTTTTAAGATTTGCCGATTCACTGGGTGCGAAGGAAATCGTGGAAAGACTTCGAAAATACGAAAAACGTTTTGGTGCTCGCTTTGTTCCCTCGTCAGCAATCCTGGCTCGAGCGGCGAGTGGCCAGTTGTTTTATTCTGAAAAGTAGTAAGCAGTATGACTGAAAAGCGAGATGGGGGCAGCCTCCGATCCCTTTGGGGGAGTCCTTGGACAAGTTGGATTGGATTTCGATATTTGAGATCTAAAAAGAACTCTCGCTTTTTGAGTTTTATCACGCTGCTTTCGATTTTGGGTGTTGGCGTGGGCGTGACCTCGATGATCGTGGTCTTGTCCGTGATGGACGGATTTGAGGCGGAGCTCAAGAAGCGCCTCATGACGAACGACCTTCATATTCTGATCACGCCGACCCTGGAAACCGCCGGTTTTGATGCGGGGTTTGTTCCGACTCGATCATTAGATGAGACGGCTGCCATGGAGATCTTAAAAAAGAATCCTGAAATTGACAGTTTCTGGCCCGTAGTCTCAACCGAAGCCATCTTAAGAGCTGGATCCAAAGTAGCCGGAGTAGTGCTTAAAGGCGTGACCCCCGAGAGAATGGCGCGTCTTAAGCCGCAGGTGACGGAGATGGCGGAGCCCAAAATGATGATCCAAAAAGAGGGATCTCAGAGCGTCCGTCTTCCGGGCGTTTTTTTAGGGCAAGAACTTGCCTACGATATGCACCTTCTTCCCGGGGACCCGTTGACGTTGATTTCGCCCACGGAGACGGAAGGCCCACTGTCGGCAGTGCCTCGTTTGAAGCGATACGTAGTGGAGGGGATTTATCATTCTGGGTTACCGGAAGAGGAGCTTCATACGGTCTTTGCGAGCGAGGGAGCGGCCCGTTCTTTTATTCGAAAAGCGGATGTGGTTTCGCAGTGGGAAGTGACCGTTAAAGACTTTGAATCCGCTCCGAAAGTAGCTGCGCTTATTCGGAAAGCGGCACCGAAGTTTCGAGTTCAGGATTGGATTCAACTCAATTCTCATCTTTTTGGATCGTTGAAGCTCGAACGCGTTTCGATGTTCGTGATTCTGGCTTTCATCATCGTGGTGGCGTCGTTCAATATCGTCACGACGCTCACTCTCATGGTCCTTGAAAAGAAAAAAGAGATCTCCATTCTTAAAGCAATGGGTGCGCGTGATGGCCAGGTTGCGGCGATATTTTTGGCTGAAGGGATTTTTATTGGAGGATTAGGGACGTTTGGAGGGATTGCGCTCGGATTTGTGATCTGTCTGCTTTTACGTCGCTATGAGTTCATTCAGTTGCCTGATATCTATTATGACCGGACGTTGCCGGTCACTTTTGATTTGAGATATTATCTGGGCGTGATGGGGTGTGCTTTAGTGATCGTTTGGGCCGCCTGTTTTTATCCGAGCCGTCGTGCTGCTAGGCTCAACCCTTTGGACGGAATCCGCTTTGGGTGACCGCTGTAAAGCAGCCTTTTTGGGGCTGATTTTAATGATTTCGGTTCTGGCCACGCCAACTCGATGTGAGGCGGGGCCGGCAGCGGGAGTTGCAGGGGTATTGAGTATTGTTCCCGGCTTGGGTCAGGTCACCGAAGGACATACGCTCGAAGGCATTGCGTGGGCGACTTCATCGATCGGTTTATACTTGATGCCGAGCCCAATGCTTTCGCAGATCGGTTGGGATCTTTGGTTTTACAATATGTATGATGCTTATCGGGATGCGGCTCCAGATGATCATCGCTACGCTAATCAGACGTTTTTATCCAACTACATCGCCTTTTATAATCCCTTGAGCTTGATTGATCCGATTGGAGCTCCCGTTGTCGCGTACGCAGCGATTGGCGGTTATCAAAATGGATATCCCGCGCTTCAGAGTCCGACGGCGGTTTTTACATATAGTTTCGTTGGTTTGGGTGAAGAGGGATTGTTTCGTGGATTTTTATTTCCGGCATTTTCGAGCGTCACGTCGTCCAAATTTTTCGGAGCGACGATTTCGTCGGCACTGTTTTCATTAGCGCATGCCACGGGAGGAGCGCAGAACCTTCAGCTTTATCCGCTGACGTACCGGTTTGTGTTTGGGATGATCTTTTGCTGGCAGATGAATATTAATCATTATGATCTGAGGGACGGAGCATTTGCCCATTCTTGGTACGATATATTGGTGAGTACGGATTCAAGTGGGATGATTTCGGGCCTGTCGTTTCGGTTTCCTCTTTGACTCCATTGTTGTCTTTGCGCGTGGTTTTGGAGTCGCTTGCTGCGAAGCAAAGCTGTTCATGTCGATCTATCCAGCAGCTTTTAGCTGCATTGATTTGTTCGAATCCGAGACTGGAAAAAATTTCGATCAAAGATTTTTTGTCAGTCCCCTTTTTTCCCGTGTCGATCATGGCGAAGCCATCGGGTTTCAAGATCCGACGAATCTCTCCCACTACTATGGCGGCCTCTCTCGGAGCGAAGTGATGTCCAAACGCGCCGCTGGCATTCACGACGTCAAAGCTAGCGGTTTGAATTTGGACGCCCTTTTCGTCACTAAATGGATCGAGAACTGATTGCGTGTGGAAATGTACGCTGCAGCGGCCTTCGGAGCGATTGCGGTACATCCGAATTCTCGCCATTTCAACGAACTGCGGATTGTATTCGAGCCCGAGAATTTCGGAGCCCGCCGGAAGATAATAGGCGAGGACTTCTGTTGAGTTGCCCGAGCCGCAGCAAAGATCGATCGCTTTGACAGGCTGATCGGACTCCAGGCAAGTCGCCAAATTCTTAGGAATAGTCCTCCAATTTGCCCAGTTTTGTCGGAGGTTGATATTTTCGAACTCATTGAGTGACATTTTTGCGTATTCTTCGCGAGCGCGGCAGTTTCGATTTTGTCGAAACTGAATGCCGCGGGCCAAAAATATCCAGAGCTCCCAAAATGCCTGGCGCAGAATGACTTGAGGGAGGCTCGTCTTCTGAAAGTGAGCATGGGCCACTCGATGTATTGCATGATCCGAGATTCGTCGCGCCATGGAAGCCTTAGGTCTGCAAAATATTTGCCAAATATGGCAGATGGCCGGTATATACTCGTTACTATCCAGTGAGGGAGCGTCATAATGGAAAAGAAATCGAGTTTTCTAAAGTCCGTAAAGCTAAAAGGTCTCATTGAACTAGCGCTGGCGCTCCTGGCCGTTTTTGCGTTTCGTTCCAGTATTGCTGAGCCTTTTGTGGTGCCCTCCGGTTCTATGGAACCGACCATTCTCCCAGGTGATCGATTGGTCGTTTCGAAGTTAGCGTATGGACTGAAGTTTCCTTTTACGCACTGGTATCTGACCCAGTTTAAAGAGCCTGAACGAGGCGATGTGATTGTGTTCAAGTTTCCTCAGAATCCCTCCATCCATTACGTAAAAAGACTGATTGGTCTTCCGGGGGACGACATTGATATTCGTGACGGAGTGATTACGCTCAACGGGACTCCTTTTACGGTGACGCCTGAGGTGGCTCAACCGGACGGTCCGCAGGGCGAGGGGCATTCAAAAGTTTACGAAGAGAAAGTCGGTTCGCGATTTCACGTAGTTCAGCGCCTGCCGCACTTTGTGCGGGAGGAAGTTCAGCATATTCATGTGCCGGCGGCGAGTTACTTTTTTATGGGAGATAACCGCGATAACAGTAACGATGGGCGATTTTGGGGGTTTGTTCCACGAGAGAATCTTGAGGGCAAAGCCGAGTGGGTATGGCTCTCGTATACCTGGGCGCGGGGTCTACAGCTGAAACGTTTTGGGATTTCACTGTAACATGAATACTTCGGGACTTGCGAACTCCGTATTGAATCAGCATTGGATACCCATTGAAAAAGTCGAGGCACTGATCCCGCTTGAATCTTTTGTGGTGGTCGGAGCTCTCATCGCCTGCGCTTGGATTCTTTATCGGATTTTTTTGCGAGGGGTCTCGACGAATCGCCATAATATTTTAAGGTTTCGATATTTTCGGATTTTGATTTATTTCGTACTCAGCGTTTTGCTCGGGGCTTTGTATTGGACGATCCGGGAGTCCGTGCCCGCCCCGTCAGTTTGGACAAAAGCGTCGTCCTATTTTGGATTGCTGGCCCTTATTTTTGCCGGCGTCACGCTCATGCGTTTGTCGCAGTTTTATCTCTATTTGTATTTGTTTTTGGGCAATATGAAAGTCGGCGTGCCGCGACTGGTGGTCAATCTTTTTACTTTGGTTTTTGCAACGGTGATTTTTGGTTGGATCGCTTCGGACGTGTTTGGCATCCAATTGGCGCCGCTTTTAGCGACTTCGGCGATTTTTTCGATTATTTTAGGTCTGGCTCTTCAAGACACATTGGGGAACTTGTTCTCGGGTGTGGCTTTACAGTTGGATAAGCCGTATGGGATCGGGGATTGGATTGAGATTCAAAATGGCGCGCAAAAGTGGATCGGACAGATTCATGAGATCACCTGGAGAGCGACGTTGCTCATTGCTTTTACGGATGAGATGATCTCGATCCCGAATCGAACGATGGCGCAAAGTCAGGTTTTGATTTTTTCTCGCCTTCAGAAGCCGCCACTCAGGAGTCTCCCATTTCGTTTCCCTTTGGATGTATCGATCTCGGCGGCGAAGGGCGCTTTGCTTCGCGGGATTGACGGTGTGAGTGGGATTTTGGCCGATCCGGCTCCGTCGATCTTAATTACTGAGACGACGGAGTCGTGGATTACTTTTAAAGTGATCTACTCTGTAGCTGATTTTGGAACTCAGTTTCGCATTGGCGATCAATTGATCACACAGATCTTAGAAGAAGTTCGCAAGGCCGGGCTTAAGCTTGCTAGTCCAGTTGTTAAGCTGGAACAGTCGAGTCACTAAATATTCTCTTTTAGTGAACTTCTATTTTAAACGGACCTTCAAAATATCGGCCTAAATCAGGCCTCTCCACCTGATCTTCCGGTCGACTCATATCGCGTATGCGCACCTGCATTTGATGCCCGAAACGGCACGTCGAGATTTTGGGAGTGGGCCAATCGGAGCCATAGGACAAGAAGGCGAGCTCAACGAAGGGTTCGTGAGGATGGCCTGGCCCGAGATCGTTGATGGAGCATCCTTCTCTTTGAAGTCTTCGCATTAAGCGAAGTTTTGGTAAGAAGCCGTACGATCCATCATGCCAGCGCCAAACCTGGACGACGTGGTCTTCTTGTGCTTCAGCGACAGCAACTTTGAAATAATTCAAACCCAACTGAGCTCCGCCGATCAAAATCCAAAGGCCCATAGCCCATCGAAGCTCGGAGGTTTTGAGTCGCGCGAATCCTAGGGCCAGTAAGACTGCACAAAAGAGAAACGGAATCTCGAGATACCTCGGTCCCGGTTTGATCACCATCAAGTAGATCAACAGCAAAGAGAGTGGTAAAATCCAGAGGGCTCGCCGAAAGCCTGTGGATACTTCGTGCTTTCTCAAAAAAAACAATGTGAGAAGAACCGGTATGAACGACAAACCGATGAGGAACCTTGTCACAAGGTATCCATTGGAAAAAATCTCGAGCCAAGTGCCTTCGATAAAAATCGTGAAGGGGATTAAGATGAGACACCCCACTAAAACAAAAGGGAGTAGTAGCCAGTTGCGTGCTTTAGCGAGAGGGCGGGTCCAGCTGAGCGGAAGAATGTGAAATACCGCTAACGCGAGAGAGATGAGGAGCGGGCCCGCGGCACGGAGGTGATCAGGTTCGTTAGAGATGATCACCCCATAAAAGGGGATCAGAAGAATTACGCACAAGATGATACCGATTCGGTTTCGCCGCGACTCCAATTGCGAGTTAAAAAACAGGCAGGCCCAGAGGGCGAGGGCGGGACCGAGAAAAAGAATATGAGTCATCACCCCTAAAACAATCCCCGCGATCCACCAAAAGTCGCCCCAACGAGTTTGCGGAGTTTTAAAGCGCATCGCTAAGCCCAGAGCCACCATCCCGACACAGAGGACGTGAAAGGTAGTGGAGTCCACGGGCCAACGTTGATTGATCACGAGAGCCGGGAAAAATGCGATCACAGCAGGGAGGAGTAGAGCTGCGCGTTTTTCACCTATTTTTAATAGGGCGGCGCTCATGAAGGCGACGCCTGCGATGACCTCGAGCATCGGTGGAACGCGATAGGCGAGGAGGCTCACCCCGAAAACTTTGAAAACTCCGGCCGCGAGGTAGTGAACCAGGGCCGAAGTATAGGGAGAGGCGACTTGAACGGGCCAATAGTGCGGTTTAAAAGCGATTTGATATCCGAAAATACTCGCCCAAGCTTCGTCGATTTGAAATCCGGGGACTTCTCGGAGGTAAAGAAAATGCACCAGGATCAAGGCAAATCCAGAGAGTGCCCCAGAGAGTGCCCCAGGGAGTGCCGAAGATGCGTATTTCCGCGGTATTTTTTGAATCATGAGTTCTTTCGAAAGTTTTTCTAGAGACAAAATAATGCTATGCGTCTTTATTGTTTCTGCATTTTTGACCCCTCCGGCTGGAGCAAGTCCGCATAATCCAAGTAACTGACAGATTTCAAGCAGTTCTGTCGGTAAATGATTGTGGCGAATGACGCAACTCGAGGTATACAACAAGGCGTGTGGAACTTCAAATTTAGCAAAATGAACCTGGCTACGATTTCTCCTCAAACTGCAAACCGATATGCCTACGCGCTCATCAGTTTTCTTTTTGTCATCACGGTCGCAGCGGCATTTTCGCTCAAGAAGTTGGATACCCAGTATTCGTTTCACCAATTTAACCCATCTGAACATCCGCTATTCAAAAATGATGACAAAGTGAAGCGTGTTTTTGCAATGGACGAAGAGCTTCCGGTTCTTGTCACCCTCCGTCTCAAAAGCGATGCGCCGGGCACGTGGCTTGATCCTCAGAGGATTGCGTTGATTCGCGAAGCCGGAGAAGACATTGCGAAAGTCCAAGGCGTTCGCAATGTCACGAGTATTGGCAACTTCGAATCTGCAGTGAGTTCGGAGGCCGGGATTCGCGTGGGTAATATTTTTTCACTCGTTCCAGAACAAGAATGGAAAAACCGAGTGTTACAAGATCCGTTGATTATGCCCGGACTTGTTTCCTCAGATCTGCGAACGGTGATGATTCTGGGCGATATCGGCGTGATCCCGACAGACGACGCCCGCCGGATTGATACTGAGATCCGAAAAACGTTGGCCAATCGCTTTTCGTCAGACACAGCGGTTTCGAAGTCTCGAGGAGTCGAAGCACTTTTAGGCGGGATCGTTCCTTTGCAAACGGACATGGCTGGCTTGATCACGAAGGAGCTTCATCGGTTTCTCGTGCTTGCGTTTTTGGCCTGTGTGGTCACGTTGATTGCTTATTTTAGAAGTTTTTCGAGTATCGTGATTTGCCTGATTCTGGTGGTGATCTCGAATATCGGTGCGCTGTCTGGGATGGCTCTGACGGGGGTGGCGTTTTCCGTTTTATCGACATCGTTGCCGATCTTGGCAAGTATCACCGCGCTCTCCATCGGATCGCATACGTTGCTGAATTTGAGCGATCAGTGGCGAGCCGGACCTCCGCGGTCTAAATTGACGACTGTTTTAAAAGTCTATCACATGCTCTTTTTGCCGAACTTCTTGACGGCTCTGACAACCTCTGTCGGTTTTGCAACTTTGGCTTGGAGCACGGTCCCTTTGATTCGTCAGTTTGCCGTCAGCGTGAGTTGCGGGATCATGATCAGCTGGCTTTTGATCAGCATTGCGCTCCCTCCGCTGATGTATCTTTTTCCTATTCCTGAAGCTCGACGCTGGACTGCCTCCAAAGCGCGTTGGGCTTTGTGGGTGATCCAAGCTCGGAGTTGGATCGTGGGCGCTGTTGTTTTGGGGGTTTTAAGTATTGGCTTGTACGGAGTTCGCCTCAATTGGGCCGTTCATCTTTTTGATGATCTCCCACGTGTGGGCGAGGTAAAAGCATCGGCCGATTTGATCGACGGAACCATGGGCGGGATGATCCCTCTTGAAGTGATGATCCAGTGCCCGGCTTCCGAGCCCGAGTGCGCACAAGATCCATGGAATAGCCCCGATCGCATCGCTAAACTGGGTGCGATTCTTTCTCACTGGCGGACTAATCCTTCGGTGGGGAGTGCCGTTGGTGTGCCGGACTTTTTGAATGCAGGAAAATCATTGGTCGTCGGCAATAGCCGTCAAGCAATTGCCGAGACATTGTTTTTGTATTCGATGGCTGAATCCAATCCTTTGCCTCACTATTTGACGGCTGATGGGTCGGCGACGCGACTGACGTTTCGCTTCAAAGATGTATCTGCACTTGAGATGGAAAAGGTCGTTTCAGGGATCTTGAACGATGTGAAGCATGAGTTTCCGAAAATGGAACTGACGACGGGTGGGCCCGCAGTCATGGTCCATGCGATCAACGGGGAGTTGTCACGTCAGTTGATCTCCGGCCTCTGGCAGTCGCTGCTTTGTATATCGATTCTGATGGTGATCGTTTTCAGGTCGCTGCGCTGGTCTTTGGTTTGTGCAGTTCCGAATCTTCTAGCTCCGCTGGCGTTGATTGCCACGATGGCGTTGCTTCATACACCGATCAAGCCTACAGTCGCGATTATCTTTTCCATAGCGCTGGGCGTCGCTTACAATAATACCGTTTACGTGATGGCCCGATTGAAATGGCTCGCGGAGAGCTCCACGCGTCCTACTCTGGACTACCGTCGAAGCATTGACCGTGCTTGGTATCAGGAAGCTAATCCTTGTTTGTTTTCATCGATCGCGCTTTTTGGAGGATTTGCTGTTTTTCTTTCCTCCTACTTTTCGCTCAACCGGGTTTTTGGCGCTTACATGCTTTGGTCGATTGGGGTGGGGTTGTTTGGAGATCTGATTTTTCTTCCGGCTTTGTTACGATTATTTCCGAGTCTTCTGCTCGGAGTACCGGCACGCCGCGTGATTAATAAAACGGAAAAAAAATCTGATTTTGAAACGAATCCCAGCAAATTGAGTTACACTTACGTGTCGGCTGTGAATTCTATAGAAGGAACTTCGCATGAATAATTTTGGAAAAAAAATCATTGGTGGTTTTTTATTGTCGAGTTTGATTTCAGTTCAGGTCTTTGCGGGTTCTGCCGATGACCTCCTCAAGCGGGTCGAAAAAAATCTGCATTCAAAAGACGAGTCGGCTCATGTGAAGATGGTCGTTCTTGAAGCCAATGGATCGGAACGAGATCGTGATTTGGTGATTTCGCGTTTAGAGGGTGACGACGGCCAATCGATTATGGTGCGAATTCAGAGTCCGGCTGATTTGCGTGGGATGGGGCTCCTCAGTGTTTCGAACCACTCGCAAACGGATCAGTGGCTTTATCTCCCGTCCTCGAAGCAAACTCGCCGTATCTTGAGCGCGAAACGAAGCTCAAACTTTTTAGATTCTGAATTGAGCTACGAAGATATGGGCAGCGGTTCGACGGAACAGATGTCGAATCAAATTGTAAAATCCGACGTGCTTGATGGGGTGCCTCATGATGTGGTCGAGAGCGTCACGAAGAATCCCGACTCCGCATACAGCAAGCTTTTGACATGGGTGTCGACGAAGACGAATTTGGTTTCGAAAATTGAGTACTATGACCGATCTGGAAAACTGCTCAAAACCACGACCATGAGCGATTACAAGAAATTCGGTGGAAATGTTTGGAGAGCCTTGAAAGTGAGCGTTACAAACGCCCAAAATCATCGCTCGACGCGACTGGATTTGGTGGATTTGAAAATCAATATAGGGTTGTCTTCGGCGAACTTTTCACCGTCGGCTCTAGCCAATCCATAAATCCGGGTGTATGAGTGCTGCCGAGTGGGAGCAACAGGGGAACAAAAATGATGTGTAAAATGCAGACGCTCCGAAAGTTGAATGACCAGGACCGGCGGAGCCGTTCGGATAGATATATCGTCAAAAGTACGTTTGCTTTTGCTCTTCTCGTTTTATTCGGATGTGGCCCCAAATATTCCGGCCTCGCCGCTTCCCCGGTTTTAACTCCACAAACAGGAGATCAAACTCCCGCAGCGGGCAACGTCGACGCGCGGAATGATACCACCGAGCTGTCGGGGAATCAAAACGCCGGCGTGACTCCTACCACGCCTCCGATCCCGATGAATAAGAGTATCGTCATGGCTCCGTTTCAGTTGGAGATGGCTCGCTCGGATATGAACGCGATCTTCCTTGAGACGGTGACCTTGCCGTCATTGGAAGGAGTTTGGACTCAGAGTTTGCCAGATTTTGCGGTGACAGATCCTCTGTCGGTTTCCGTTTCTGGGATTCAACTCAGTCTGAAGTATGCTTTCAATATCCCCGTTCTTGATGCAGACTCTCAGACTTGGCACTTCAGTGCGCGCAGTTTGTCGGCAGATTTGAATGTGAGCGATGTTGAGGCCTCTGCATTGCGCGAGATCGACTCCAATGGGAACTCGTTGACCGTTCGACTCAATGGAAGCTGTCATCAAGTTCACTTTAATTTGCCCGAAGGGGCGAGTTCGGTTGCTGGCACGATTAAGATGACGCTAGATCCGACGGGGCGCCCTCATTTTGAGTTGGTTTCTTTGGATTCGAATTGGACTCCTGGTGCTTGGCAAGTTGCCTCGTTGAATTGTAATGGCCCCGGTGGTTTTGATCACGTCGTTGCAGAAGTGGCTGAGAATCGCTTGCGCCAAGTTGATCCGTTTTTAGCTCAGATTCGTGAGCAAATCGGGGATGCGATCCAAAAGCTAGTGACTAATCCATTGACTGTTGACGTCGGTGTTTCACCCAATGTTTCGTTGCAGTTGACGATGCGAGCCCTCAATACGGTGAACGGTGGATCGCATGCGGAGACTTCTGATCAAGTCGCGATTGTTGGCGACGCGATTTTTGATTTTAAAGATGTCCCGCCTAAGTCAGGCTGCGGTGCACAGGTTGCAGACTTTAAAACTCCTCCCAATACTTCCGCTCAAGGAGATTCTTTGCTTCTGCCGGCGGAAACAATTCAGGAGCTGGTCACTTGCGCTTATATGAATCAAGCTTTGATGGCGCACTTTGACAGCAGCCAAATCTCTGGGTTCACGAAACTAGAGCATTCCACCTGGGCCGAGAAGTTATTGGTTTGGCCGGATCTCTTTCATTTTCATAAGAATGCCGTTTTTGATTTTGATGTGAATGTGGAACGTGCGCCCGTGATCGCGAATTTGAGATCGGTTCCAGGGCACTCGGTCGTGGCCGATATGGTTTTACCGATTAAAATTGATATGAATGCGCCTCAAGGCAAAGGTTACGTTCCCTACATTCACGTCCATTCTGGATTGACGGGGCCAGTTGCTGTGGACATCTCCGCCGGACAGGTCAAAGTGACGGTTGATCCGGCAAGTACGTTGCAGATTACGCGTGATTGGGATCCTAAATATCTCGCCGCTCATCATTGGACGTTCCAAAGAATTTGGATGAGCAAATTGATCTCAGCTACAAAATCTTTTTTGCAGGGACCTGGATTGACTCTTCCGTTGCCGAAGTTGAATATTTCGAACAAGCTCGGTCTGACTATTCATGAAGCCACGACTGACGGGCCGAATATTCGATTGGGTGTTCTCTTCGATCGCCCCTGATTGCACGATTGCCGCCGGTAGTCGATTAGATTGAATATTTCAATGTGAAGGTGATCCTATCGTTTTGCTGATAGGTGCCGAGCGGAGTGCCGGTCGGGCCAAGAATGAGATCTCCTGAGAGACTTGGCTTGATCGAGTCGCTGAGAGGATAGGCGATCTCGAGATGGGCGAGTTGCCCATGGTAAGCGGTATCGAGCATCCCGAGAGCACTCACCGAAAACCCCGCAGCCCGCGCATACCGAAGGCCCAATAAAACCGCACGATCAAAGATTCGACCGAGTGACGCAAGCGAAGGATCAATCGCTTCGGAGTGCTGTGCATAGGTGACTTCCAAAAACGTGGTCAGTGGATCATCTCCCAGGCTGAAATCATGTTCGATTTCGGCCGCGAATTCGTTGGTCAGCGTCGGCAAGTCCGAGCGTTGCGAAACCACCCGGGTGAGAGCGGCTTCTCCTCGGAAGATAAAATCACCCAGTGCGTAGGTAAAGTTCCCGCCGCCGACGAGTTGGCGATAATAAACGGGGGTGATCCCAATATTTGGATCTGCCGCGATCACGACATTCGGGTCCACCTCGATGACAGCTCCCGAAAGTTGAAGGTCCGTTGCAGGCATCCCCGCGGCACCATCAAAAAAGATCAGAGCTAAATCTAAAGAAGGCAAATGCGCTTCGATTCTCGCTCCTACGTTATTGTTGAGAGCATTATCTAAAACCTGCGGATCGGTGTACGCAAAATCCACCGAGCTCGGTGGTAGAATGGTCGCGGCAACTCCGTCGTACTGCACGCTTTGACTTTGAAACGAGTTTCGCGGTAGCCAGCGACTGTTAACCCCTGGCAAGATGGCTTGTCGCTGAAGAGGGATGTAGACACCTTCCATTGAGATCACACCTCCCGGAAGTTCTGTGTGCAGCAATATGGAAGGAGCGCCGAGCTTATCCGTAGCAAGAGGGTCTTCATACCGACGAGTGTTCACGATATCGAGAGGATTAAAAACATCGGTCACTCCCCATGTGAAAGTGTTCAAACCGATTTGAGCAGTGAGCAAGGATGATCCTCCCTCAATGGGTTTGAGCTGTAGATACGCTTCTGGAAACTCGATCCAATAGCGTTCTGATTGTGAGAGATTGAGGGGATCTAGTTGCACTTCGGGGCGGACTTTTATCCCGAGTGCCGTTCCCCACTGGAGGGAGGTGGGAACTTCAAGGTGCAGTATTTCAAAATCAGTATTTGTCGTCGAACTTATGGCCTGGGGGTAGTATTGGGAGATCAAATTCGTATCGAGGTGCGGGTCAACGCGAAACTCCGCCGCCAGTGCAGACTGAAGCAAACCTCCGGAAATCCCAGACACGAAGAGCATGACGACAAAACTGGCTGCTGCGGGTGGGGGCACGAATTTAAACATATTTTAACTGCAAGTTGCATCATTTGTGTCGTTTGAGCAAGGGGCTGAAAAGGTTAAAGTCGGGCTTGCCAGAACTCTTTTGACTCTGGTACGTCTGGTAGTCATATGACACAGCCACTTCCTCTTCGCACTCAATTGGCAGGCAATCCTACGCGAGCACCTCAGTACTCGACCTCGGTTAAAGGAAAGGGAGGCGAAGCTGTCACTCTCGCCGATCCGCGAGCCACTCGTGCGATGGTTGCCTTGATGGATATGAATGCAGTACTCGGGGGGGGCGGCAAGCCATTATGGCGGGCCCGCTGCTTTTGCGGAACTCATGTCGGCTTTGCACGGGATTGTTTTTCAGGAGGCTGTTTCAAAGTCGACTCCTTGGCACGAACTGTATCATGTGGTGAACGATGCGGGTCATTGTGAAAACGGTTTGTATGCGCTCAAAGCGAATTACGGATATGCGGGATTGACGCTGAATTCGCTCAAAGGATTTCGTTCGATTGAGAGCAATCTCACTGGGCATGGCGAGTCTCATCTGTTTCCTCAGGGCGTTTATTTGAGCAACGGTCCGCTGGGTTCGGCGTTTCCGCAGTCGCAGGGCCTGGCCATGGCCAATGCTTTGTCTGGCCAAAATCGCGTGACCGTCACTGCGATTTCAGACGGTGCGAGTATGGAAGGTGAAGCTCGCGAAGCCTATGCTGCGATCCCTGGACTCGCGCGTACCGGCAAGCTCGCTCCATTTGTAGTGGTCATCTCTGATAACAATACGAAGCTCACGGGCAGAATCGATCAAGAATCATTTTCGATGGAGCCTACTTTTGCGGCGCTCCCAGCACTCGGGTGGAAAGTGATCCCCCTCGCTGATGGTCATGATTTGCAAAAATGTTACGACTCGATTGCACAGGCGATTAGTGAAGCTCGAGCCAATCCAAAAGTGCCAGTCGCGGTACATGCGCGCACGATCAAAGGGATTGGAACTAAAAAAACGGCGGAGTCCTCAAGCGGGGGGCATGGTTTCCCGCTCAAGAGTCCGACGGAGTTAAAAGCTTTTATCAGTGAGATTTATAGCGGCGAAAAATATCCGGAAGCTTTTGATCAATGGATTGAAGAACTCATCGTGTGGGAAACCCAGATCAAAGCTAAAGCGGCGCAGACTCCTAAAGTAGCTGACGAAAAGATCCAGGCCGGTGTGAGTGCCGCATTAATCAAAGCTCGCAAAGAGGGATTGCCGATTATCAGTGTGACGTCGGATCTCCCCGGGTCGACGGGAGTGGCTGGTTTTCGAAAAGAATTCCCAGCTGATTCTTTTGATATGGGGGTTGCCGAGAGCAATATGGTCTCGACTGCGGCCGGATTTTCACGATTGGGTTATATCCCGGTTGTCGATACTTTTGCGCAGTTTGGAGTCACGAAGGGCGCGCTGCCTTTGTTGATGGCGAATCTTTCGGATGCGCCGGTGATTTGCGTGTTTTCGCACACAGGGTTCCAAGATGCGGCTGACGGAGCCTCTCATCAGGCGTTGTCCTATTTGGCGATGACCTCGAGCTTGCCGAACTGCGATGTTTATTGTCTGACTTGCAGCGAAGAGGCCGATTCGCTTGTCACTCAGGCGGTTCGTAAATTCGCGGATGATCGAAAAGCAGGACGCACTCCGCGAACGACGATTTTCTTTTTGGGGCGAGAGAACTTCCTCAAGACTTATCAATCTGGCGCGCACTATGATTTGCACAAAGCTCAAATCGTTCACGATTCGTCGGTGAATCACACGAAAAGTGTTTGTTTAGTGGCGTCAGGCTCTCTTCTTCCTCAAGCATTGGGAGCGAGTCGTGATCTTGAAGCGAAGGGGATTGGTAGCATCGTCGTCAATCCGGGGCCTCATAATCGTCCGGACGTTGAGACGCTTTCGGCTGTTCTCGCAAAGACATCGGGACGAATGGTCGTGGTTGAAGACCATCAGAAGATTGGTGGATTGTTTCATCTACTCGCCTCGGAGCTCTATCTTCGTGAAGGCAAGACTCGCGCGCTCGGCGTCGCGGGTGGGTTCGGCCAAAGTGCTTACAACGCTATCGATCTTTATGAGAAGCACCATATGGACGCGAAGTCGATTGTTCGAAGTGCGCTTGAGATTTTGGGGTAGGCTCTAGGAGCGGAACGTTTTTTTTAGGAAAATATTCTGGTGTCCGAGCGGAAAATCATCGAGCTCACCAAAAATCTCGTAACCTAGTTTTTGATAAAACCCCTGTGCCTGAAACGAGTAGGTGTTGAGATAAGAACCCAAACATCCACGACGTATTGCCTCGTCTTCGGCATGTATGACCAGCTGTGACCCCAGGCGAGCCGATCGGTTTTCTTCAGATACCCAAAGACGGCGAATATGGAGCCACCCTCGAAGCGTCTCGCCGATCAATCCTCCGATCGTTTCGCCTGCCGAGTTTTTCGCATAGACCAATAGAGCTTTGAGGTCCGATTTTTCCGTTTTTGATTCGTTATAGGCTGTAAGTCCCTGCGAGATCGCCTGTTCGATCTCGGGGAGGGGAAGGGCGGTGACTTCAAATTTGAGTTCACTCATAGATGTGTAGATCAAGCTCTGCTCCCTCGGTGTAAAGTTTTATCTCATCTTGTTGTTATTGGCTACTATTTTACGTAATAAAAACAGACCGTTACGAGCATTACTTGGCGGGGCTCGCACACATAAAGTAGTTAGAACTTTTGAATGACGCGGCGCATATTTTGAGGTATACATTTCGCTATGTCGAACTTCCGAAAGATGGGCCGAGCAGTTTTTCCGATTTTAGCCGTGCTGGTGATCACGCCAGTTTCCCGGGCTACTGAATATCTCTCAAAGAGCGAAAGACAAGCGATCCTGGATCGTATCGACAATGCTTGCGGGGATATTTGGTGCGAAAGTGACTTTAATTACGACTTTAAATCTTTAAATTGTGCAGTCGAAAGTCATACCTGCGTTTTAAAATTCGAAATGACTTACTTCGCGGCCTCGAGCGAGTCTGACAACGGCGAGTTCCGATTCACCTCGACTTGTACGATCAGTGATGTGCAATCGTTCCAGTCTCTTTCGGATCAAATCCTCGCCGATGGGAACACTAAATATGAAGCCTTGGATGCCTGTTTCGAAAAACGGCAGCAGCAAGCCTATCAGCTCATTTCATCAGACTAGCCTTGAGTGACGAAAAATTTATTCCGCCGGCTCATCAGCGACCTGAGATTGGAGTTTCTTTTTCTTGATCTCTGCTTGGAGTCCCCTTGATGCGTCGAGGTCATCCACTTTCCGAATTAAAGAAATAGTGTTTCCGTTGATCGTTTTAGACACGAAGGCTTCCGTCGCTCTTTGATATCCGTAATCATACAACGCATTTTGATATTCAACATAGGTCGCGTGATTTTTCGGGACGTTCAATGCTACGCTAACGCCGCCGTCCCAACCTAAATCAAATCCTTTGCCGCCAATGACTGTATTCGCATCGGAGAGGTCGATCCAATCGGCCCCGTCTCTGTTGAGCCGATCGTAAGCTACTCGTTGGTCTACAGTTTGATCAGTTCCATAGGCTCTCTTTTCGGCCGCCAAAACGTGATCATTGACCTCTTCGTCGAAGTTAATGGTCGTGTGATTGGCTAAGTGTTGAGCGACACCTTGAGCATAAAGGTCGATGGAGCCAGATCCGAGGGATTTGCCGCCGAGTTGATTAAACAAGACGGGGGTGTAATAAAAGTAGTCTGTTGCCGATCCGCGCGCGCCATCGGCTAAGTCAAGATTCGTGATGGTTTGAGTTTCTGATTCGACTCGACTCCATGGGAAAAGCTTGTGAGTCGGAGACTCGAATCCCTGAAAATATTTTGCTGTTTCCGGATCGGTGACGAACACCTCTTTGAATGTATCACCACGGTGACTGACGACATTATAATCCTTCGCTAGCTCCTCCGCAGCCACATTATGATTCGGGATCGATGCCACCATCACCACTCTCGGTGTGTCCGAAGTGAAAGCTTTATGAAGTTCCGGAAAAGGAAGGTGATCAGTAAGGTTAAGGATCGTGTTACCGAAAACGGGTGGGATCTCCGAACCGTTTTCTTCATCTTTGTGTTTTTGATTGTCGGAGTCGACGTGCCAGGCATGGGTAACAGCCCAACTTCCTTGTGTATCAATGGATCTCATGAAGTCTTGGAACTTTTGAGAGTTCACGAATTTCATTCGCTCGGCGGGGTCCGGGATTGCCTTGATGATCGCAGCCGCAATCGACCCACTGACTGTGCCGATGATTACATCGGGTGGATGCCCAGCTTTGACCATGGCATCGTACATGCCGATAAACATCGCAATCTTGTTCCCGCCACCTTCGAAAACGACTGCGTTTTGAAACGGCTTTGGAGCTTTGTCGTCCCCAGCCCACATGGATACGCAGTGAAGTGAAGCTAGGGATAAAATCAAAAACTTTGGGAACTTCATCATAAAGACTCCTTGTGAGGTAGTTACGATGCACCTCATGTACCAATGCAATCGGGTGTTTGAAGATCGATTTTATGGGGTTTTTATCGGTCGCACTGTCTAAGGTTTAGTCAACCCTTCAGGCGAGCGTGTGAAATTTCCTCTCATTGCCTTGCTCAAACTGACAAAATACTTATAAATTATTGAAGATGAAGGAACGAATATTAAGCACGAGCGTCGTTGTCGCGGCATTGGGATATTTTGTCGATATTTACGACCTACTTCTTTTTGGGATTGTTCGAGTTCCAAGTTTGAAGGCGCTCGGCATCTCGGGTTCTGATCTGCTTCAGCAAGGTGTTTATTTGTTGAATATGCAGATGATCGGGATGCTCCTCGGCGGGATTGTCTGGGGCATTCTGGGGGACCGTCGTGGTCGCGTACAAGTTCTTTTTGGATCGATCCTTCTTTATTCTCTCGCGAACTTGGCAAATGCGGCCGTGACGAATGTTTCGCAATATGGCGTTTTGCGTTTGATTGCCGGTTTTGGATTAGCGGGAGAGTTGGGGGCTGCGATCACTCTGGTGAGCGAGAAAATGCCGAGTGCCAAACGAGGCTATGCCACGGCGATCGTTGCAGGCGTTGGACTGTCGGGTGCCGTATTGGCGGGCATTATTGCGCAAGTTTTGGATTGGCGAGTTTGTTACTTGATTGGAGGATGCTTGGGGTTATTGCTCCTCATCCTTCGACTAAAAATGTCTGAATCCGCGATTTACATCGAGTCTTCTTCACATTTGAAAAATCGGGGCGATTTTTTTCTCTTGTTCAAAAGCCGCGATCGCTTGTTGAGATACCTCTCCTGCATTTTGATTGGAGTCCCTGTTTGGTATGTTGTGGGGATTTTGGTGACCTTCGCACCTGAGTTGGGCAAGGAGATGGGGATCGTCGAACCTGTTTACGCCGCAAAATCTATTGGCAGCGCGTACGTCGGTATCTGCTTGGGTGATCTTTTTACGGGTGCCTTGAGTCAGTATTTTAAAACCAGGAAAAAGGTGATCTATCTCTCCTTACTTGCGAATATGATTTTGACCCCGATCTACCTCATGTACGGGGGGCGATCTGCGGGGACTCTTTATGCCCTTTGTGCAATTTTGGGGTTCGCCGGTGGATATTGGGCGGTCTTTATGACGACTGCCGCTGAGCAATTTGGAACGAACTTAAGAGCGACAGTGACGACGACTGTTCCTAATTTTGTTCGAGGTGCGGTCGTGCCTTTAACCGCTGGGTTTCAGCTTTTCAGAGGCTATATGTCACTTCGAGAAAGCGCCGCAGTGGTGGGCGTGATCACTTTTGCTATCGCGTGGATTGCCGCCTATCATTTGAAGGAATCTTACTCGAACGACCTGAATTTTATCGAGCGCGAGAGCGCGAGTGTGTAAATAGAACGCGAGAGTTTATTTTGAAAGTGAGTGAATATGAACCCAGAAGTGGATAAGTTTTTGAAGAGATCCAAGCAGTGGCGGAACGAAATCGAGGAACTTCGAGCTGTCATTCTGAAGACGAAACTCGAAGAATCCCTGAAGTGGAATCTTCCCTGTTATAGCCATAACGGAAACAGCATCGTCATCATTCAACCTTTCAAAGCCTGCTTAGGGATGATGTTCTTTAAGGGCACACTGCTTCAAGATCCGAAAGCTTTATTGGTTGATAACGGCGCGAACTCTCAAGCCGGAGGCCGATTTGAGTTTAGGTCTGTTCAAGAAATCACTAAATGTGCCCCAATCATAAAGGCTTACATTAAAGAGGCCATTGCCATTGAGGATTCGGGTCAGAAAATAGTGCTTAAGAAAAAAGCCGAGCCGATGCCCGAGGAGCTTAAAAAAATGTTCACTCAAACTGCGGGGCTAAAAGAGGCATTTAGTCGACTCACTCCCGGGCGGCAGAGAGGCTATATTTTACACTTTTCAGGTGCCAAGCAGTCATCGACTCGTCAATCTCGGATCGAAGTGTGCATTCCGCGAATCCTCAAAGGCAAAGGCTTAAACGATTGATCCGGTTTTCGGTCGTTAGCGTTCCCAGCGAATGTATCGATTGTAACAACTGATTCGTCCATCGAGGTGGACAATCTCTACGGTGTTGTCGGCTTTGATCGCGATTTTCGCGACATTTGCGGGTTTTTGGGCACGCCGATCGTTTGCGGTTCTAAACTCCTCAAACCCGCCCTCGTTTTTGTTAGGCACCTGGACGTAGTGTGCTTCGTCCACTCTGTGCCGTCGATAAATATCATAAATGATCGCAATAGCGTTTACGCCCGTAATGAGGGCCGTGGTGATGGCAATCGAAGTGGTGTCCATAGGCAGGCTTTGTAACAATGGCTTGTGTATTTCTCAATAAGAGACTCCACTCTCATTGAATCGGCTCCTGTGTCGCGGTGGACATACTTGTCAGGCGCCTTATTGTATCAGATAATTTATGGAATATCGCTCGATCGCATTTGGGGCGAGCAGCGTAAGGGGGCCGACTTTAAACTAGGGGTTAACGATGAAACAAAAATTACGTCGAATGTTTGCTATCTCGATTATGGTGCTGTCACTCAACTTAGCGAATGCATTAGCGAACCCTGACGGCCCCTGCGGCACATTTCAACAAAGTTACTTAGACGCATGTGAAAAAGCCGGAGGTGGAATCGGGATCGGTGGCGGAGCAGTTTGTGGCTGCAATTGCGCTGATGGCACTATCATTGATCCATACGGCCAAAAGTGTAGTAAACAATACAATCCACTTGATTCGCTTCGGAGTAGTCTCGGATCGGGCCCTAATCAGAAGAGTCAGTCTACTACGCAGATCTCGGAACCTTCAGTTGCTAAATCTCCGAAGTACCTTACGGAATACAGCATCTATCAGGGGAGTTACCGTGTTGAGACTACATTCCAGGTGAACCCGGATGGAAGCAAAACAAAAGTCCAGGTTTTGATTTTCAATAACGATACAAGCCATTTGAACGAGGCTTATTTACAAACGCCAGAGGGGAAACTGGGGCCAAACCAAAATGGAGATACCCTGACTGTGGCACAAAAGAATCAGATCAAAAAGATTCAGTCACTTGCTGGTAGCCCGAAAAATATTGGAAATAATCAGGAAGATCGGCTTTTTCCAGCTGCTACAGATATCAATCAACTCTTAAAATCATTTAGTGGAACTGTTACTCAGAATGTGTCCTGCCCGCCAGGTTCCGCCGAGGCGTCCGTGGGCCCGTGTGGTCAGCACTCGGTGACCGACGGTAGCGAATTGAAGAGCGTACCTGATAGCCGTCAAATCAATTCGGCGGACATCAATGTCGCTCCGGCGGGTTCCGACAGCACAAGCGCGCGCAATGCTAAGTAGGGTGTAGCTAAATTTGCTACAGTTTGTAACAAAGTATCCAGCCTGGAGGGGGTCACGCCGGATCTCGTTAAAGCTCATTTCGAGGACGATTCCCGCAAGACGAGAGTTTTTTTCTGTGATAGCCGAATGGGAACACTACGCGATCCTCGGCGTATTGTTTTGACCGAAGCACTGGGGCTCCGATAATTTCTTAGCAAAGATTGAAAAATAAAAGAGCCCGAGTCGTAAAGTGATCCGGGCTCTCTTTTATTTTGGATTGTTGGTCGCGATTGGGATTGAAGCGAGAAAACTTATTTGCAAAGCACGTCGCCGTTACCCGGTTCTCTCCATTGGCAAAATGGGCTCCTCTGCAGCACCTCTACTGCAGTGGGTATGCCGGACGATTGTGGCATTTGCTCATTGGATATTATGAGCGATTTTTTTAATCTTTACCTGGATAAGTGCCTAGACCTTTTTCACCTGTCCAAAAGATGGAGAGTGCGTACGAGCCGAAAAATTTCGGGGTTGGATGGAGTTTCAGCGATGGATGCGGGGCAATTTTGGGCTGAGGAGTTAGCGAATTAACAGGTTGTTTTTATTCGGAATTATTTAATTTTAAAAAAATGATTCACTCCAATATGGTACACCTCGGACCAACTGAATGCTTGGAGGCGGACTTAGCCCTCACGAGTAAAGTAAGTAATTAGTCATAGTAAAAGGAGAATCTAAAATGAGAAAAATAAGTTTGAATATTCTTTCATCTATCGCGTTTGCGGTAACTCTTGCTGCGTCTTCGGTTGCATTGGCACAACCGATCAGTGATGGAAACTATAGCTCAGTACAAAACTCGGGTAGAGTTATAACGATTTCGAACGACGGCCAATTTGGACAATACATGAGTTTCGGTTCAGGCACCATCCACTATGCTGGCGATCAGGCGTCGTTTTTCTCAGGCGAGTGGACTTTTAAGGCTACTCCGCATGGAGACAGGTGCATCAATCTTGAATGGACTAACGATCCGGGTAACGGCGACGTGCTTTGTCGGGGTGTAACAGCCATTAGCGATGGAGCCTATAGCTCA
>Ga0206856_10079_pt1 | contig 34632 bp, 27 predicted proteins | sample Alteio_BWOrgCont_48_FD_152630 | JGI IMG/M metagenome (GOLD analysis project Ga0206856, IMG submission 152630) | Enriched cells from forest soil in Barre Woods Harvard Forest LTER site, Petersham, Massachusetts, United States -... | ecosystem: Environmental > Terrestrial > Soil > Temperate forest >...
CTGTTTTGTGCATATTCACGATGCACAGAAATCGGCCCCGATGGCCGTATTAATGAATAGAGTTGAGGAAAGAACTGATCTGGATTCTGCATTAAAGTTGGTGACATTTACACTCGATTCGGAAAGTGTAAAAAGTATGCAGGACTATGCACAAAGTATACATGCAGGTAAAAAGAGAACCTTTTTGAGCGGTAACCCATTATCTATGAACCAACTGGCAGTAGAAGGATTTTATAAGCCTATTGATTCATCTTATGCCAATGGGTATAATCACTTTTTCCTGATCGACAAGGAGGGTCACATAAGAGGTATATACAATGGTCTTAGAGTAAAAGATGTGGACCAGCTTATTGATGAAATAAGCATATTGGAAGCCGCTTATTTTGTGCAAAAAGAAGTAGAGGATGAAAAAGCAGGAAAAGGGCAAGACCATGATGCTATATAATTATAATTTTGTGCTATGACAGATAAATTAGTTTTCCGGATAATTATTGGTGTAACAATAGCAGTATTGGCAATTGTTCTGGCACTTCATTTAATGCCAAAACCAGATACAGTACCTGATATTATAAAGCACTGTCCTTTGCTGAATGCTATACTTAATGGTACCTGCACAGTTTTGCTTATATCTTCTTATTTTGCTATCCGCAACAAAAAAATAAAATTGCACCGTACGCTGAACCTTACTGCATTTACATTATCTGCCTTGTTCATACTTAGCTATGTGGCCTACCATGCATTTGGTAAAGAAACTCTGTTCCCTAAGGATAATCCACTAAGACCTGTTTACCTGTTCATCCTTACTTCTCATATAATACTGGCAGGTATAGTATTACCCGTGGTTCTGCTTACCTTTTACCGTGGACTTAGTAATGATATAATTAAGCATCGTAAAATAGCCCGGTGGGCCATGCCAATGTGGTTGTATGTAACTATTACAGGCGTAGTGGTTTACTTAATGATCTCTCCTTATTATCCTTTTTAAAAGCCCCCTAAGTCCCCCGAAGGGGAATTTTCAGGATACAAGACTGTAAGATATTCTTGATATATTGTTTAGGTAATATTCTTAAGTCCCCCTTTGGGGGAGTGAGGGGGCCGTATTTCATTTTTTTGTAGATTTGTATCATGAAAAACATCAAAAGAATACTTTTCTCTTTTGTAATTGTACTGGTACCATTATGGTCAGCAGCGCAATGTTCTGTTTGTACTGCAGGTGTTGCATCGAATGCAAACTCAAGCGGAGGCATTGGAAAGACTATCAATTCAGGCATTGTATACCTTCTTACAATCACTTACATGGTATTTGCAGCAGCGGCTATTTACTTCCTTCGGGATCATATTAAGTATTACTACCGCGTTGCTGCCCAAAGGTGGCGAATGTTCAGAGCTTCTCTCTAAACTGCTTACACAGGGAGGGGCAATAATCTCTTATTTCTTTAAAAGAAGCTATAGTAAGCACCAATGGGCTTAGCCCGTGATAATTAACTATTTTTGTAAACTTTTATATCCAAAAGAAAAGATATGGCACGAATACTGACAGGCATACAAAGTACTGGTATTCCGCACCTTGGTAATATTCTGGGGGCAATTAAGCCGGCTATTGAAATGTCGAACGATACCAGGAACGATTCATTTCTGTTTATAGCCGATATGCATTCACTTACTACAGTGAGTGATGCTAATGTATTAAGAGAAAATACATACGCGGTTGCTGCGGCATGGTTAGCCTGTGGTTTGAATACTTATAAAACGGTTTTCTACCGCCAGTCTGATATACCTGAAGTTACGGAGCTTACGTGGTATCTGAATTGCTTTGCGCCTTATCCGATGTTGGCTAATGCAACTTCGTTCAAGGATAAACTCGATCGTTTAGCAGAGGTAAATGCAGGGGTTTTTATATACCCTGTACTGATGGCAGCAGACATTATTCTGTACGATGCAAATTATGTGCCGGTAGGAAAAGATCAGCTGCAACATCTTGAAATGACACGCGATATTGCAGGTGCGGTTAACCGCCGTTGTGGTGAAATATTTGTGATACCTGAACCTAAGATAAGTGAAGAGGTGATGATAATTCCGGGTACGGATGGGCAGAAAATGAGCAAATCGTATAACAATACTATTAACATTTTTCTGCCTGAGAAGGAGCTTAGAAAAACCGTGATGAAGATCGTGACCGATGCTAAAACAGTTGAGGAACCTAAGAATCCGGATACCTGCAATGTGTTTAAGCTATTTAGTTTAGTTGCTGACAAAACCAAGATAGAAGAAATGCGGCAGAATTATTTGCGTGGCGGAATGGGATATGGGCAAGCTAAAGAAGCCCTGTTCCTTACTATCATGGAGAAATATGCAAAAGAAAGAGAACTGTATAACCATTATATGGGTGATAAGAACGAATTGGACAAACAATTAAAGGTGGGTGCAGATAAGGCAAGAGTTATTGCACATGCCACACTCAAGCGTGTTAGGAAAGCGTTGGGGTATAATTAAAATTGATTGACGAAGATGACTGATATAGAAAAGGAATTAGAAAAACGGATACTTGTGATAGATGGTGCTATGGGCACCATGATTCAGCGCTATAAGCCGACTGAAGAAGACTATCGCGGAGAACGTTTTAAAGACTATAAACAATCTGTAAAAGGTAATAATGATCTGTTCTCTATCACCAAACCAGAGATGATAGAGGAAATTCATACCAAATACCTGGAAGCAGGCGCTGATATTATTGAGACCAATACATTTAATGCGAACCCATTGTCATTGGCCGATTACCAGATGCAGGAGCTGACCTATGAACTGAACCTGGAATCAGCGAAGATCGCCAGGCGCGCAGTTGACCAATATGTAAAGAAACATCCGAGCAAGCCTAAATATGTAGCCGGTGCTATTGGCCCCACGAACCGCACTACTTCTTTATCGCCTGATGTAAATGACCCCGCATACAGGGCTGTTACATTTGATGATGTTGTAAATGCATATACCGAGCAGATAAGAGGCTTAATGGATGGCGGAGTAGACCTGTTATTGGTTGAAACTATTTTCGATAGTTTAAATGCAAAGGCTGCTTTATTTGCAATTGAAACATATTACGAAAAAGTAGGTAAGCGTTTGCCAATAATGGTTTCGGTTACCATAACTGATGCCAGCGGTAGAACATTATCGGGCCAGACGGTAGAGGCATTTTTGACTTCAGTGCGACATGAGAACCTGTTAAGCATTGGCTTGAATTGTGCATTGGGCGCAAAAGAAATGAGACCGTATCTTGAGGAAATGGCAAAGAAAGCACCATACTATGTAAGCGCATACCCAAATGCGGGCTTGCCTAACCAGTTTGGTGAGTATGATGAAACACCGGAAACCATGTGTGGTTTTATTGGTGATTTTATTGCCAATGATTTTTTAAATATTGTTGGCGGTTGTTGCGGTACTACGCCCGATCATATAAGAGCCATAGCTCATGCAGCATCGAAAGCTACGCCACGTAAAAAACCTGAGGCTGATACGCTTTTCCACTTAAGTGGATTAGAAGCAGTGACACTTTTCTCAGGAAGTAATTTTATGAATATTGGTGAGCGTACCAATATTACAGGCTCTAAAAAGTTTTCGCGTTTTGTTACCTCAGGTGATTATGAAGGGGCATTGACTATTGCTAAAGACCAGGTGGAAGGCGGTGCGCAGGTAATAGATATAAATATGGATGAGGCCATGATAGATTCAAAAGCTGTCATGATACGTTATTTAAATATGGTTGCCTCAGAACCTGATATTGCCCGTTTACCTATAATGGTCGATTCATCGAAATGGGAAGTTATTGAAGCAGGACTGAAATGCCTGCAGGGGAAAGGTATTGTGAACTCTATCAGTTTAAAAGAGGGGGAAGAAAAATTTAAAGAACAGGCACGCAAGATCAAAAAATATGGTGCTGCTACGGTTGTAATGGCGTTTGATGAAAAGGGGCAGGCCGATACATTGGAGCGTAGAATTGAAATATGTAAACGTGCTTACGATATATTAACCAAGGAAGTTCATTTCCCTCCACAGGATATTATTTTCGATCCGAATATATTCCCGGTTGCAACGGGTATGGAAGAGCATAGGCGCAATGCCCTTGATTTCTTTGAATCAACAGCATGGATAAAGAAAAATCTTCCGTATGCAAAAGTAAGTGGTGGTGTAAGTAATGTTTCTTTTTCTTTCCGTGGTAATGATACAGTAAGAGAAGCAATTCACTCTGCATTTTTATATCATGCCGTAAAAGCAGGTATGGACATGGGTATTGTGAATCCTGGCATGTTGCAGATATACGATGAGATTCCGAAAGATCTGTTGATTTTGGTAGAAGACGTTTTGCTTAACCGCAAGGAAGATGCAACCGAAAAACTGTTGAACTATGCGGAGACTGTAAAATCTGCTGGAAAGAAAGTTGAGGCAGAAGAAGAGTGGAGGAAATTACCGGTTGAAGAACGCCTTTCACATGCTCTTGTAAAAGGACTTACAGAACATATTGAAGAGGACACTGAAGAGATTCGCAAAAAACTTCCACGTTCACTTGATGTTATTGAAGGTCCGTTAATGACCGGTATGGGCATTGTAGGTGATTTATTTGGCTCAGGTAAAATGTTCTTGCCACAGGTAGTGAAGAGTGCGCGTGTAATGAAAAAAGCCGTTGCATACCTTACGCCATTCATGGAAGCAGAGAAACAAAAAGGTGAAGCAAAGAATGCGGGAAAAATATTGTTGGCAACGGTTAAAGGCGACGTACATGATATTGGTAAGAATATTGTGGGCGTTGTGCTTGCATGTAACAATTACCAGATCATTGATCTTGGAGTAATGGTGTCATGCGAAAAGATATTGGAAACTGCTGCGAAAGAAAAGGTCGATGTGATTGGTGTAAGCGGACTTATAACTCCTTCATTGGATGAGATGGTTCATATTGCAAAAGAGATGAAGCGTTTGAAATTCAATATTCCTTTATTGATTGGTGGTGCAACAACTTCAAAGATACATACGGCTGTAAAAATATCTCAGGAATACGATCATGTTGCCGTGCATGTAAACGACGCATCACGCGCAGTGAATGTGGTTAGCAGTTTGTTATCGGGTGAGAAAAAAGTATACACAGATAAGATTGATGCAGAGTACGAGAGCTTGCGTAAGCAACATTTAAATAAACAGGCACAGGATAAATTCATTTCTATTGCTGATGCCCGTACCAATAAATTCAAAGCCGATTGGAATGTTGCAAAGATCGTGAAGCCAACAATTATAGGGAATAAAGCATTCTCAGATTATCCATTGGAAGAGATCGCGAAATATATTGATTGGACCCCTTTCTTCCATGCATGGGAAATGAAGGGAAGTTATCCGAAAATATTCAATGACCCTGAACGCGGCGCTGAAGCTAAAAAGCTTTTTGAGGATGCGCAGAAAATGCTTGCAAAGATCATTTCAGAAAAATGGCTGACCGCAAAAGCTGTTATAGGATTCTATCCTGCCAATACAGTGGGAGATGATGATATAGAGCTATACACCGACGATACCCGCAAACAGGTAAAGACAGTATTCCATAGTTTACGCCAGCAGACAAAGAAAGCCGAAGGGCAGAAGAATGTTGCCTTAGCTGATTTTATTGCGCCTAAAGAAAGCGGCAAAGCTGACTATATTGGTGGCTTTGCAGTTACGGCCGGCATCGGTATTGAAAAGTGGATAGAGAAATTTGAGAAAGATCATGATGATTACAGCAGTATAATGATAAAGGCCCTGGCAGATAGATTAGCCGAAGCATTTGCCGAACTCATGCACCAGAAAGTACGAAAAGAAATATGGGCATATGTGCCGGATGAAAAATTGACCAACGAAGAACTGATAAAAGAAACGTACCAGGGTATACGGCCTGCACCAGGTTACCCAGCATCGCCAGATCATACAGAGAAGCTTTTGCACTTTGCATTATTTGAAGTGGAAAAGAATGCCGGAATAAAATTGACGGATAGCATGGCCATGTACCCGACTGCAGCTGTAAGTGGTTTATATTTCTCTCACCCTGAATCGCATTACTTTGCATTAGGCAAAATAAATAAAGAGCAGGTGGAAGACTATGCACACCGCAAAGGCATGAGCCTTGAGGAAGCCGAGAAATGGTTGAGGCCTAATCTGAATTATTTTTAGAAAAACACTTAGTGTGCTACGCTAAACTTGCCGCTTTTGAGCAGTTTATTTTGATCTTTTAGAATTATACTATACAGGTATTCTCCTGTTGGCCAGGTAGAAACGTCTACATTAAGTGTGTTTGTCTCTGACAATGCGTAAATATATAGTTGCTGTCCGCGTATGCTGTAAAGTTTAATGAGCGTAATAGCGTGTGGTGCATGCTGAAACTGGAATTTAACTTCGCCATTAGCAGGTTGAGGAAATATCTTCAGGCCATTTACCAAACCATCTCCATTTATTTCATTAACTCCGGTAACTAATAACTTCATGTGCGAAACAGGGTGCAATTCATTCCAGCAATGCACGGTGTCATAAACAAATGGCCCGGTAACCTGCACATATTCGCCAGTATTCGGCAAGTAAACAGTATCATTGAAATTTTTACATTTTGCATTTTCGGCTGCACCAACAGATCCACCATCTGTAATAGTTCCTTTGCAGATCTCCTCAACATTCAGGCAGGTGGTGCATATAGTATATCCGTTTGAGTCAATACCGGCACAATGTTTAACATAAGATGAATCACGGAACTTTACCATCCATTGGTAAGTTGAATCCGGTTGAATGTAAAGGTGGTAATCTCCATCACCGGTTAACGATGGTGCAAGCAATACTTTCAATGTCCCTTTTATTGTGTAACAGCTATCGTAAATTCTTAAGCGTTGATTATAATATGTATGATTCCAATATGCAGTGTCGCATAGCCCACTCTGACCATATGAATTGGATATAGCAACAAATAATAAACCCAATATGTATAAACTCTTTTTCATTTTCGAACGAAGTATCAATTAATTATTTAACAATAGAAAACTTACCGCAATCAAGTAAATTGCCTGATCTGTCAGTTACGTCATAGAAGTATATTCCACTAGAGAAAGAAGATGTATTTAAAGTAGCTATACCATTCTTCATATCTATTGAATTCAAACTTCTTCCTGTAATATCATACACAAAAATACTTTGTGCATTTTGTGCATTATAATGGAAACTAATTTGTGTAGTAGCAGGATTTGGATAAACAATTGTATTGTGTGTTTCGCTTACTTCATTAATTCCTGATGGTAATCCGTCATACCATGCAACAGATGTTGGCTTCGTTTTAGTGGCTGTATCCATAGTCATAGTTGCAACCAGGTCACCTAAACCATTTGTATACCACCTATACGTGTAACTTTTTGTAGTTTGATTAGCCAGGGCAAGATTGGTCCAGCTTCCACCGGTAGCATGAACAAACACACTGTCAATAGTTAATTGATAATGTTTCTGACGTAATGTACTATATGTTGTACCACCTAAAAGAGGTGTGGTTATTGAACCCCAAGCATCAATTGTATCGGCATAACTTATATGAATAATTCCCTTAGCTGAATCGTAGCTGGAACCTAATCCTGTAAAAACAACTGGAGGAACCTTTGACATCGTTTTCCCACCAGTTATCTCTCCGTATTGAGCAGGAAATTTTAGTTCTGTTATTGGAGGATTGAGTGCTGCTGCAATCATAACCCCTTTTACTAATTGTTCGCTACCAACAATATTAAAAGAATCGACTGTTGAACTAATATAGTTATACCCAACTGTGCCAACAACGCTATCCGCCAGGTTAGCATTTTTAAAAGAAGCGGCATAAGGAGTGTTTTTAGGGGCCACCAGAATATCGGTTGTTGTATATGAAGTAGTGAGTGAGCCAAAGTTCCATGTAACACTTGCTCCTGCGGAGCCCGGAGTTAATGTATTTAATACACTTGAAGTAGTGTCGTATGCAGTTACGAAAGTGGTGCCAATAGAAGGCATGTCGGCATCTGTAATTGTAATTTGAGCGTAAGATTTAGCTGCAAAGGGTAAATAACTAAGAATAGTTAAGGTAAGTAATGTGTAATATTTTTTCATGGGGGCTGATTATTAAGACGCAAAAGTCCGTTAACAGATTCAATTATAGATTACTGCATTCTTAATAGAATGTTATGATTGAGCCCTTACCAGACCTTGCGATACTTAATGTTCTCTTAACATTCAGGTGCGTTATTGAAAGTACTTTCGTTTTCTTTAAAACTCACATTAAAACCCTGAATAATGAGAACAAAATTACTTGTAGTAGCAATAGTATTAGGCTTAACCTTTGGTGCAAAAGCGTCTTATCCAAATGTTTCTTTATGGAACATTCAGTACAGTACAGTTGATTCTTGCGGAGCTTTACCAAATTCGCCATATGCAGGCCAATATGTTGTTACAGGGGGTATTGTAACCGCATTATATGGATACGGTTATTATGTGCAGACCAGCTATGCTAATAAATGGGCTGCTATAAATGTTTATGATAAGAACCATTCACCTGCTGTTGGAGATAGTATTGTTATTACAGCACAGGTAACAGAGTACTATAATGAAACTGAATTGGATTCAGTGAAAAGTTTAACGGTTGTAAGCACCGGAAACCAGGCAAGAACCCCAGCTACTGTGGTTGCTTTTGATTCTATTCAAAGAAGAGAATACCAGGGAATGCTGGTGAAAGTAAAGAACGCAACATGTGTTAGATATAACACGGCTGCAGCATGGTATGTGTTTAGCGATTCTACTATGACCAAAGGTGTGAATAGTGAAGATACCATTGATAATATTATAATGGTAACTCAATCATATACTCCGGGGAAGAAATATAACATTACCGGGGTTATTCACCTGGAATATGCTAATTGGATTGAGCCACGTAATGCGAATGATATAGTAGGTGTTACGAATATTCAGAACAATAATGTTGTGAATGTGAATATTTTCCCTAACCCGAATCAGGGAATATTTACGGCATCAATAGATATATTGACTGGTGGCAAGAATAGTGAAGTTACCGTAATGGATATGACAGGCAGAGTAATCATGAAGAACTTAGTTGACCTGCACACAGGAAATAATACCGTACCTATTAATATAAGTAACCTTGAAAAGGGAACTTATTTTGTGCAACTAACCAATGCAAATGGTACTGCTGTCAGAAAGGTAGTATTGCAGTAATTTTCTTCTAAGGCACCACAACTTTTAAAGTCATAGGAGCAATTTCAACGTGCATTTCGCTTGCTGTTCCTGCTGCTTCCCCATCATAATGAATGCAAAGCGGTTCATTTCCGTTCGCATTCTTAATTGAGATGCTTTTGCCTCTTATCACTTTCATATAAGGCGAGTTATCGAGTGTTTTATTAAACAAACGAACTGCCAATATTGGCGATATCAGTAATGAAAATGGTTTCAGGATGCATACGTCCAGTACACCATCTTTTGTTGATGCACCCGGCGCAATAGTAGCATTATTGCCATATTGGCTGCTATTAGCAATGCTTATAAGGAATGCTTCTTCGCGTACCGTTTTACCATCTACCGTTATATCATACTCTGCAGGTTTGTAAGAGAAGTAGTTTTTTACACTTAACGATAGATAAGTGAAGAAACCCCTTTTAGTACTTTCTGCAAATTTATTTGCTACAAGGGCATCATATCCTGTGCCACAGACTGCAAAAAAATCTTCATCGTTCATGGTAGCCGTATCAATTGTAACGATATGCATTTTATTTATGCATTCAATTGCGCCTTTATGTGTTAGTGGTATATGTAAATGCCGTGCCAATGCATTACCAGAGCCGGCAGGAACAATACCCAATGCCGCTTTGGTTCCCATTATACCGCGGGCAACCTCATTCATTAATCCATCTCCTCCAACTGCAACTACTACATCGCAGGTAGCTGCTGCATCATTGGCAAGCTCAATGGCATGACCTGCATATTCGGTATAGTATACTACAATTCTGAAGGAAGGATCAATGTAGGCCATTATATCCTGTTCTATCCCTTTCCAGCTACCGGTGCCTGAAACAGGGTTAATAATAAAGCAGACTTTCTTACTCATGGTCTGCTTCAGCAGGATTAGCAATTAGTGAGAGTACTATGTATAACAACATAATAATAGGTACTGCCGAAAACTGAAATACAAAAATTGCAAGGATAGAAAATAGCACAAGTATATATCTTGCTTTATTCACACCCCATGAAAGGTTTTCCGCCTTCATTGAAAGCAAACGAATAGGTGACACCATTAATGCAGAACATATAACAGAAAGGATTGAAAAGAACCAGCATACAAGAGTAATATTTGAAAGATACATGCCATTCCACATATCACTATGTGCAAGAATAAGCGGGAATGATGCAATCAATAATGCAATGGCCGGAGTAGGGACTCCTATAAAGGATGTTTTCTGCCTCGTATCAATATTAAAATTAGCTAAACGCAGTGCAGCGAATACAGGTATGCACAAACCAACCCATTCAAAATAGGTGTTATTTATTAATTGAAAAACCATCATACCCGGTACCACCCCGAATGAAACCATATCAGCCAATGAGTCAAGTTCTTTACCTATTGGTGAACTTACTTTCAATAAGCGGGCAGACATACCGTCGAATAGATCGGCTATGGCTGCAAATATCACCATCCATGAAGCAAGAACGAGTTCGTTATGGAAAGTGAATACCAGTGCAATACAACCACAGAGGAGGTTCAGCGAAGTAATAGCATTCGGTATGTTTCTTTTTATTGCGTTCAATTGATCTATACTTCAGAAGGTTTTTCTACCCAGTCACCATTATCCTTTATAAGTTTAATAAGTGCATCAACAGCTTGTTCCGATGCAATATTACGTTGTACAACTTCTTTTCCTTTATATAAAGTTATCTTTCCAACACCTGTCCCCACATAACCATAATCAGCATCAGCCATTTCGCCGGGGCCATTTACCACACAACCCATAATACCGATCTTAACGCCTTTTAGGTGAGAAGTACGTTCATGTATTTTGGCGGTTACCAATTGCAGATTGAATAATGTCCTTCCGCATGAAGGGCATGATATATATTCTGTTTTCGAAATGCGTGTACGTGTAGCTTGCAAAATTCCAAAACCAATGCTATTCAGGCTTCGTGTAGGTATATCAGCATCTATCCAAAGTCCATCGCCCATGCCTTCAATAAATAGTGCTCCGGCATCTGTAGCTGCATATAAGCGAATAATATCATCTAATGCGCTTTCGTATTGTCTTTTAATAATTACAGGTGCATCGTATTTTTTCGAAAGTAGTTCTATAAATATTCTGCGCTCTTCAGCCATTCCATGCAGGTTCTCAGTTTCAACAACCCACACAATTGCTTTATCGGAATTTGCTTTATCAAAAGAGTCAGTTGAAATGTCTCCGATCTTCAGACTCACAAAATTCAATGTTGGAGACTTTTCAGTGGTAGCTATATAGTCTTTTAAACTTCTAAAGAATGGGAATGTATTTACTTGTTTAACTTTTTTCCAGGTTTCAGCAGTATACATGACATGAATACCTTCAGGCAGATCAAATGGAATTATTTTATCTCCTGAATAAATATAATCAGCAGCCTGGTCAAAACTCTTCCAGGTACTTGTATTTACATTATAGGAATGGCCTGCACCAAATAAACTTGCGTGCGTAATTTCTTCTCTTCGTTTACTCAGGTCAGCAATAATTCTAGGGTGATTCTTTCCTCCGAAATTGCCAACATCTCTTGTTTCCCTTTTCGTATATGTTGTTGGAGTGTATGGTAGTTCTGTAACAGGCGGAATGGGAGAGTGCTTAGAACGGCCTTCATATCTGCTTACCAGCATTTTTGCAACAGGTATCTCAAACTCAGGATCTTCAGTTAATGAAACTCTCACCGTATCTCCAATGCCATCTTCCAATAAGGTTCCGATACCTGCAGCAGATTTAATACGCCCATCTTCTCCTTCACCGGCTTCGGTAACACCAAGGTGTAAAGGATAATTCATACACTCTCCATTCATTTTTTCTATCAGCAAACGATAGGCCTGAACCATCACCTGTGGGTTACTTGATTTCATAGAAAGCACTATCTCTTTATAATCATGCTCCTCACATATTCTCAAAAATTCCATTGCCGATTCAACCATTCCCAATGGAGTATCGCCATAGCGGCTCATAATTCTGTCGCTTAGTGAACCATGGTTTGCACCAATACGCATAGCTGTGCCATGCTCTTTACAAATTTTTACAAGGGGGATGAATCGTTGTTTGATCCTTTCCAGCTCAGTTATATATGTTTCATCGGTATATTCAATATGCTCGAACTTTTTCTTGTCGGCATAGTTACCAGGATTTACACGAACTTTTTCAACAATACGTGCAGCCACTTCGGCAGCATTGGGTGTAAAGTGAATGTCGGCAACCAAAGGTGTTTTATATCCTCTTTTGCGCAGTTCATTTTTAATATTCAATAAGTTCTCGGCTTCTTTCAGGCTGGGTGCGGTAATACGTACATATTCGCAACCTGCTTCTATCATTCGTATAGATTGTTCAACCGTACCTATGGTATCCAGCGTATCGGTAGTGGTCATTGATTGTACCCGTATAGGGTAGTTACCCCCCAATGGCACATCACCAATATTCACTACACGGCTTTTGCGGCGTACGTATGAGGTCAGGCTATTGCAATAATTTTTCACAAGTAAGCCTGTTTCGGTTGACATAGGCGAATTTTCTTTACACAAAGTTAGAAAATTCGCCCGTATCGCACCATTGTTAGTTTGCAGCTATTTCAGCAGGGGTAGCTATAATAGTTTCCGCCTTATTTCTTGTAAATAACTTCTTAAGTCCCTTTTTGGTATTGCTCGACATGTAATACATAATTGGCACCAAAATAAGTGTCAGAAACGTAGCAAAGCTTAACCCGAATATCATGGTCCATGAAAGCGGGCCCCAGAATGCTACGCTGTCACCACCAAAGTAAATATGCGGATTTAAGTCTGTGAATAAAGTAGCAAAGTCAATGTTCAAACCAACAGCCAACGGTATTAAACCAAGTATGGTTGCAATTGCTGTTAGCAATACCGGTGTCATACGAATACGTCCCGCTTCAATAATTGCTTCCCTTACAGGTGTACCTTGTTTTACGAGCATATCGGTAAACTCTACCAATAATATACCATTCCGGACGACGAGACCTGCCAGCGCAACGAACCCGATACCGGTCATAATAATTGACATGGTCATACCCGTAATAGCATAGCCCAACATAATTCCTATAATACTGAATATTACTTCAGAAAGAATAATGAATGGCTTACTTACCGAATTAAACTGTGTGATCAGAATTAAGAATATTAAACAGAGTGAGGTCAACATAGCACCGCCTAAGAAACTTGAAGTTTCTTTTTGGTCCTGTTGTTCACCTGTTAGCTCAATATCAACACCTTTAGGCGCATGGAAATTATGTATAGCCTGTGTAACTGTTGGTATAACATCACTTGGATAAAAACCATTCAATAGGTTTGATGAAATCGTAATTACAGGTTTTTCATTTAAACGTGTGATTGCACCATACGTTTTTCCGTAGTGAATATTGGTAAAGGTAGAAATAGGTACCTGCCTTATTTCTCCATGCATATTCATATCACGGAACGTAATGTCAAGGTTCCTCAACGCATTAATATCTGTCCTCTGATCTCTTTGATAACGTACCATGATCGGGTACTCATCATTCAGGTCGCGGAACTTTGAAGTTTCGTAACCATATACTGCGGTACGGACTTCAGAACCAATTTGCCCTGTGCTTACCCCCTGATAATTTGCACGCTGACGATCGATGTCAAATGCAAGCTCAGGTTTGTTTTTTTGCAAGTTCGATTTTAATTCTTCAACACCAGGTATATCTAATGAATCGAGATAGTGCAATAAGTTTTGTGAGGTGTTTACCAGCTCATTGTAATTGTCGCCACGCACTTCAATATTTACCGGTTTACCATTTGAAGGTCCACTTGATTCCTGGCTGACAGTAACCTCAGTACCCGGAATTCCTTTGGTGATCTTTTGTATGGAATCAAGGTATTTTACTGTCGATACTCCATGACGTTCAGAGAAGTCAACAAAATTAATTGTGATCTTACTCTTATTCGGATAGGTTCCCTGGTCCATATCGGCAGGATCAGTAGCACCAATAGCAACATTCGTTATTACTGAATTAACAACCGGATTGTTGTGGCCAATGACCTTGTATACTTTATCTTCCATCGTTCTTGTAATGGAATCGGTATAATGGATACTGGTACCCACAGGAAGGTTAAGGAACACCTGCACCATGTTTGGATCACCTTTAGGGAAGAATTCAACTTTTGGTGAACGGATACCGAACAATACAAAAGAAAGAATAAATAGTGCAAACGTACATGCTACCACAACACCTGGCCGTTTTAGGCAAGCTGTTAAAAATCTGGTATAAGCAGCTTGTACTGCAGGCCATGTTTTTTTCTGGAACCTATAAATAGCACCAACTAATACAAACCTATAGAGCATGTTTACCAAAAGCACCGTTATTGCAAAATTGCCTATGCCTCTAGCACCTGCAGCGTAGAATAACAATGCCAAGGCTACAAATATTACTACGGTAATACTTGCTCCTCTGGTCCATTTAGATTTTTGTTTTCCTTTATCATCATCATTAGCCTTCATAAATGTTACTGCAAACACCGGGTTTAAAATGTATGCTACAACCAATGAAGCAGTAAGGGTTATAATGATAGTTACAGGCATATAGTGCATGAACTTACCTATTAACCCGCCCCAGAATGCTAATGGAATAAAAGGAGAAAGTGTAGTAAGTGTACCTGCTAATACGGGTAAGAAAACTTCACCTGCTGCGCCTTTAGCGGCTGTAACAATATCTACTTTACCATGGTCGAATATACGGTGGGTGTTTTCAATAACCACAATAGCATCATCTACCACAATACCCAAACCGAGTAAGAATGCAAAGAGAACGATCATGTTCATACTAAAACCAATGGCAGGTAATATCATAAAGGCAACGCACATGGATAGTGGCACCGAAAGCCCAACAAACAATGCATTGGTAGCTCCCATAAAGAACATGAGGATAATAGTTACCAATATAAAACCAATGATAATTGTATTGATAAGATCATGTAATGTTTGACGGGTCTGGTCAGACTGATCACCCGTAATTTTAATGTTCAGATTTTGCGGAAGTGAATTATCCTGCATTTGTTTTACTGCAGTACGCACATGGTCAGATGCATCAATAAGGTTTGTACCACTTCGTTTAATAATGTTCAATGAAATTACATTCTTCCCTTCCAAGCGAGCAAAACTCTGCGCATCGGCAAATGTATCTTTTACAGCAGCAATATCTTTCAGGTAAACCGTTGCACCACCCATAGAGCGGATGATGAGGTTATTTATCTGATCCATATTTGTAAACTGGCCCGACACAGTAAGTGAACGGTCTTTGCTACCCATGGTAACAGTACCGCCCGAAATAACCATGTTCTCAGATGAAACTGCTCTTTCAATATCACCCATGGTAATTTGAGCAGACTGCATCTTGTACATATTCACATTTATCTGTATCTCTCTACCTAATGCACCAACCTCGTCTACACGGGTAATTTCAGGTAATGCTTCGATCTTGTCTTTTAATGCGTCAGCATACTTCTTTAAACGGGTCAGGTCAAAGTCACCTGAAAGATTCACGTTAAGAATAGGGACATCGGAAAGGTTAATGTCAATTACCTGTGGAGGATTTGGAAGATCACTTGGTAGTTCAGGTTTCGATTTGTCAACAGCATCCTTCACCTTTTGGCGTGCATCATCAATACTAACATCGGTATTGAACTCTACAATGATCGATGAATAATCCTGCACCGAGTGACTTGTAATTTTCTTTACACCTGAAATGGCTTTGATTTCCTTTTCCATGTGGCGGGTAACCAGGTTCTCCATATCGGCCGGAGAGGTACCGGGATAAATAGTCTGCACAAATATTTGTGGCAGTTGTATATCAGGAAATTTTTCCTTTGGAATGCTGTTATAAGCAAATATCCCCGCCAGTGTAATGATAATGGTAAGCACAAAAATGCTTGTCCTATTATCTATTGCCCAGCTACTTGGTTTAAACTCTTTGAAAATATCTTTCATAATTCAGGTATCTTGAAATAATAAGTTTCTTTTACAATGCTATTGCATCACCGTTATTAAGGTCATCGTATCCAACGGTAATTATCTTATCTCCTGCCTTAACACCAGATAAGATCTCAGCATTACCATTATAAACTTTTCCTAAGGTAACAAGTTGTTTGCGTGCTGTCATTACGCCGCCTGCATTGTCTACAACAAATACAAAGGAACCTGTGGGGTCGCTTTGCACAACGTTGATAGGTACTACAATAGCAGAACGGTTAGTGTAATCAATAATGTTCATAGTAGCTATCATGTTAGGATGATAGTCAGCATTTTGCGGAAGGCTTACTTCTACTGTAAAAGTACGATTCACATTATCAATAGCTCTTGATACATAGGTAGCTGTAGATAACACATCTTTATGAAGATCAGGGAAAGAAATTTTCAACGAGTCGCCTGTATGAATATCAGAAATAAATGACTCATCTACATTACCCTTAACTTTTAACTGTTCAATATTTACTACCTGTATGCAAGGCATGCCAGGTGCAACAGTTTCGCCAACTTTAAGATTCACAGCATCAACCGTTCCATCAATAGGAGATTTTATTTTGCTCATGTCATCCTGTTGTTGTAAAGCGGAAAGCCTTTTTTGAAGCGACTCATAATTGCTTTTCGCGCTCAGGTATTGTACTTCGGTACCGATCTTTTGATCCCAAAGGCTCTTTTGTTTTTCAAAAAGTGTTTTTGTTAACTCAAGTGAGGTTTGCAGCTCCTGTATGTTTTGTTGCAACACTGCATCATCAAGTATTGCAAGTACCTGGCCCTTGCTTACCTTATCACCTTCCGTTACAAGTATGTTTTTTACGTCGCCTGGCATTTCAGGGCTCACGTTAATGTTATCTTGCCCGTAAACCGATGCCTGTACCTGAACATAGTGACGAAATGTTTGTGCGGTTACATCCATAACGCTTACGTTTACTGTCTTCAGTTTCTTTACTCCCTGTTCCTTATCAATTCTTGTCTGCAATGCAGCAATAGAATCTTTCAGGTCACCGCTATCTTTTTTGAACTTCGCCATTTTTTCCTGGTCTTGTTCCAGTTGCGATTTGTGGTTGCATGCAGCAGTAAGGCTTAGCAATAAAATAAATGCAATTTGCTTTTTCATAGACGGTGTTTATTTTTTATTGTATAAATTTCCTTTTGCCTGTTCATAGTCAACTTTCGCTACAAGCGCGTTGAACAGGGCGTTATAATAATTAGATTCTGATTCGGTAAGTGATGCTTCAGCATCAATTACTTCTATGTTCGAGCCGGTGCCGGCTTCATATTTTATTTTGGCATCATGTTCTACATTTTGTGCCAGATCCATATTTTCCTGCTGGTTACGCAGATCGGATAGAGCGTTTTGCAAATTGGTAGAACTGTTTGCAAGGTCAAGGTAAATACTCTGTTTCACCGTATTCAGCATGTTCTGCGCTTCCAGCACACTTATTTTATCTTGCTGTACACGGTTACTTTTTTGCAAACCATCAAAAATAGGTACGCTCAATTTCAGACCTATAAGTGTTGTAGGGTACCATTTTTGACTTGCACTGAAAATTTCGAACTGATCGCCTAATGCCTGGCGACTAACAGAAGCGTACGCAGCAAGGCTCGGTAAATATGAATAATCGTCCTTACGTAACAACAGTTTCTGCCCTACAAGATTCGTTAGTGCTTGTGAATATTCAATACGGTTTTCAGGTCTGAATGTGGTATCCTTTTCCATATCAGGACTTAGCGGAATTGATTTGAGACTATCGCTTAATGTAAGGCTGTCGCTCAATGGCATACCCATTTGGAACTTCAGAAGCTGGTAACTTAGGCCAACTAACTTTCCAATTGTATTTTCCTGGGTTTTTAAATTGTTGTAACTTACTTTTATTCTTTCCCAATCAATCTTTTCTGCAAAGCCTTTTTCATACATAGCCTGCGATTGGTCCATAAGGGCCTTTAAACGCTGAACATCGGCGTCAACCATTTGCATTTTCCAGTGATTAACTAAAATGGTATAATACGCCTTTGTAACGGAAGCAACTGTTTGTATGGTTGTTTGAACAAGGCTTTTTTGCGAAAGCTCTTTGTATGTTTTTGTAGCTTCCAGTCCTACAATATATGAACCATCGAATATCAATTGCGATGCATCAAGCTCGCCGGTGGTATTGTATTGTGTACCAAATTTAACACCTTCAAAAGTGCCCGGAGGGCCACCAAAGAACGATGCCGGAATTAATGTTGTTGGTATTTGCAGGAAGTCCTGAATATTGCCCGAAGCACTTACCTGCGGTAATCCAATGCCAATAATTTCTCTCAGCTTAGCGCTGGCTTTGTCTACTTCGTACCTGGCATTTATTACATTGCCCTGGTGGTCGACGGCATACGCAATGCTTTGTTGAAGAGATAAGTGATGAATACTATCTTTCTTTTGCTGTGCAAAGCAGATGCTTGCAGGCAACAGAAATGCTAATAGTAGATGCGTCCTTTTATATATCATAGTGGGACATTTAAGTTTTTTGATTTTTTGTATTTTTCTATCATTTCGTGGCCTTTCAAATTGGCAATACCGTATAAGAAGTGTTCAAGGAATACTAAATGAACAGCAGGAATATCATACTTTGATGGTGGATACATCTCCGGATTCCATGCAAGCTCAATTTGTTCTACGCGCAAGCGCGATAACATGTCTATATTGATTTCTTTACGATAAATGCCTTGTTTAATTCCACGCTTCATATTATCAGCTATACACTGCATCATTACCTTTTGCTTAAAATCCTGAAACTCGCCCCAAACTTTCGGGTGGAATTTCTTCAACTCAAATAACAGGCGGGGATTCATCATCTCTGACATACTTTCCAAATGGAGCATGGTTAGAATGATCTCTTCGATCGCATTCTTTGAATCTTTACGGATCGTTTCAATATTGGTAACACTATGTTCACGATGTTGGCCAAGCAGTGCACTTACTATACTGTCTTTAGTAGGAAAGTTTTCGTAGATGGTACGTTTCGACATACCCAGGTGCTTGGCTATATCGTCCATTGTTATGGCCTTTAATCCATAACGGAAGAAAAGTTCTTCAGCACCTTTTAATATTTGTTTTTCTACTTTCATTTTTTGTAAGGGGGCGCAAAACTAATAAAACTTTTAATGTACCGAAAGTTTTCTCACTATTTTTTTACTTCATTTCTGAGTTTAACACTCAATTATGGACAAAAACCGATTAATTTTACCCCTCGGTTTAAGGAAGAACGAACAAACTTCCTGATTACTCTAAAATAAATAATATGATAAAGGATTCTGTAAAAGCATTATTAAGTTCTACTGATTATAACAGGCCGGTAGAGGTAAAGGGATGGGTACGCACCAAGCGCGGTAGTAAAGAAGTAGCTTTTATCGCTATTAATGATGGCTCCACTATACATAATATACAGGCAGTGGTTTCTATTGCATCGTTTCCTGAAGAGGTATTGAAGAATGTGAACACAGGGGCCTGTGTTTGCATTAAGGGTACATTGGTACAATCGCAAGGCAAAGGGCAAACTGTTGAAATTCAGGCAGAAAGCATGGAGATATATGGTACTGCAGATGAAACCTTTCCTTTGCAGAAGAAAGGGCATACACTTGAATTTTTAAGAGAAATAGCTCACTTAAGGCCACGTACCAATACATTCGGCGCAGTATTTCGTGTTCGCCATGCTATGGCCTATGCTATACACAAGTATTTTAACGATAATGGCTTCTTTTATATACATACACCTATTATTACCGGGTCTGATGCTGAAGGAGCAGGGCAAATGTTCAGGGTAACCACTTTGGATATGAAGAATCCGCCTAAGGGCGCAGATGGCGCAATAGATTATACCGAAGATTTTTTCGGTAAAGAAACTAACCTGACCGTATCGGGCCAGTTAGAGGGCGAGTTATTTGCTATGGCCCTTTCTAAAATATACACATTCGGGCCAACATTCCGTGCAGAAAACTCAAACACACCTCGCCATTTGGCGGAGTTTTGGATGATAGAACCCGAAATGGCGTTTTATGATGTGAATGATAACATGGATCTGGCTGAAGATTTTCTCAAGTACCTGGTGAAATATGCACTGGATAACTGTAAGGATGATATTGATTTCCTCTGCAATATGTACGATAAGGAATTACTGAACAAGCTGAACATGGTAGTTAGTAAGGCCTTTAAACGTATAACCTATACCCAGGCCATTGAAGATTTAAAGAACTCGGGTAAAAAGTTTGAGTTTGCAGCTGAGTGGGGCGCTGACCTGCAAAAAGAACATGAGAACTATTTAGTGGAAATGTTTGGTGCACCCGTAATGGTGACCGGTTACCCTAAAGAGATAAAGGCTTTTTATATGAAGCTTAACGAAGATGGCAAGACGGTAAGAGGTATGGACGTATTATTCCCTTATGTAGGTGAAATGATAGGCGGATCGCAACGTGAGGAAAACTACGATACACTGGTTGTGCGTATGAAAGAGATGCACATACCTGAAAAGGATATGCAGTGGTATTTAGATACCAGAAGGTTCGGTACGGCACCGCATTCTGGCTTTGGGCTTGGTTTTGAAAGGCTTATACTTTTCGTTACGGGTATGACTAATATACGCGATGTAGTGCCTTTCCCTCGTACTCCAAAGAATGCGGAGTTTTAAGTAAATTTGTCAGAAGAACGTTTGTTCTAATAACAATTACTTATGCTAAGGCAAAGCCTGCAACAGAAACAACAATTAAAGCTTACTCCCCAACAAATGTTGGTGCAGAAGCTTGTGCAGTTACCTGTAACATCTATTGAGCAACGCATTAAAGAGGAAATCGAGAACAACCCTGCATTGGAAGAAGCAGTAGAAGCTGAATGGGATGCCAAGGATGAGCAGGAAATAAATGCTGAGGGAGATACAGAAACGACCAGCGAAAGCAGAGATGAGTATGACGATGCCGCAGAATTTATGGAAGAGAGCGACGAGTATGTTCCTGCCTATAAGCTGAGTGTAAATAATACTTCACCCGATGATGAGAACAGGGAAATGCCTGTGGCAGCAACTAATTCTTTTCAGGATTCACTAAGCACCCAATTAGGATTGCGCAATTTGAACGAAAGGCAAATTATGCTTGCTGATTATATTATTGGCAATATTGATGACGATGGTTATCTGCGTCGTGATCTTTATTCCATTGCGAACGATATTACCTTCCTGCAAAATATCCTGACCGATGAAAATGAATTGATACCTATACTGGAGGCTATACAGGAACTTGACCCGGTTGGAGTAGGAGCAAGAGACCTGCAGGAATGTTTGCTGTTACAACTTAAACGAAAAGCGAAAAAAAATACTGCCATACATGTAGCCATTGAAATACTTGAAAAAGGTTTTGATGAGTTCTCAAAGAAGAACTACGAGAAACTGAAAGAGTTAATTCATATAAATGATGCGGAGTTAAAGAATGCCATTGCGGAAATTGTAAAATTAGATCCTAAACCAGGGCTAGCATATTCAGATGGTACTGCCAGTGCAGAACAAATAACACCCGATTTTGTTGTAAATAACTGGAACGGAAAACTTGATGTGCAGTTGATAAGCAGGAATTCATCGAAGCTGAGGTTGAGCCCTGTATATGAAGAAATGATTGAGAGGAAAGCCGGAAAAGATAAATTGCAAAAGGAAGCAGCTTCATTTGCTCGCCAACGTATTGATGATGCAAAAGGTTTTATAAGTGCACTTGAACAAAGAGAACAAACATTGCAAAATGTAATGGAAACCATTCTGAAATACCAGCAGGATTATTTTCAAGATGGAGATGAGAGTAAGCTTAAACCCATGTTGCTGAAAAATATTGCTGAAGCAACAGGGCTCGATATATCTACCATTTCCAGGGTTGTGAATAGTAAATATGTTCAAACACAATTCGGTACTTTTCTATTAAAAAAACTTTTTTCAGAAGCTTTCCAGAAAGAGAGCGGAGAAGAAGTCTCGGTAAAAGAAGTGAAGAATATTTTGAAGGAATTAATAGAGAATGAAGATAAAAAGAGCCCATTGAATGATGAGGCGCTTGTAGAATTGTTGGAAGGAAAAGGATACAAACTGGCAAGGCGCACAGTTGCTAAATATCGTGAACAGCTTGGTTTACCTGTTGCCAGGATGCGAAAGGAAATATAAGTATGGACAAATTCTGGAAAGTAACCTCTTACATTTTTCATCCTGCATTAATGCCTACACTTGGTATAATCATTATTATTTCCAATGATCCTTTTATATATTCTTCATTGGAACCTGATCAGTTTTGGATCTTCTTGGCATCGGCGGCGGCAGTTACATTGGCATTAACAATGGCCTTTCCGCTTGTGTTAAGTTATTTATTATTAAAAACAGGTTACGTAAGTAGTCTTACTACACCTACTGATAAAGACAGACTGATGCTAATTGCATTTACTGAGTTGTGCTTTATTCTTGCTTATTACTCTATTCATAATATTCCTATCATGGGAAGATCATTAAGTTTTTTTATGCTGGGCGTAAATATTGCCATGATAGTAACACTCATTACAAGCCTAGTAACCAAAGTAAGTTTGCATGCAGTAGGTATTGGTGGTATATTAGGTACAGTAATCGGGCTGATGTATTATACTCGTATTGCAAATTACCCTGCAGTTGCTGCGGCAATATTACTTGTAAGCATAGTAGGTTTAGCCCGTTACAGACTTAAAGCACATGCTGCGGCTGACATATATATCGGCAATATAATAGGTATTGCATGCCAGGCGCTGGTATTTATAATAATGGGGAAATAAAGTTCTGCCTAAACTCTTTCTGCCAATGCGTCTAATTCCCTGTGTTGAACAGGTGCAAACATTTCTGAAAATACCACTTTAGGTTCAAGCATTCTTTTTATTTGTGCCAGCACCGGTTTCCAGCCTTCCCCGTTTTGATGAGCTTCTTTGTAACGATTTTCTCCATCAGCTACGGTTGAATAGTCACCTACTACTACAGTCAATGTGGTTCTATTGTTTTTTTCTACCAAAGAGTACACAACAGTTAAATAATTCTCAGGAACATCTTTAACCGCAGGATTATTAGGATCAATTTCAGTATAAACCAAAAGTTCACCAACTTGAATATCAACAATATTACCTTTCAAAATTACTTCCTCTTTCTCCCAGTTAACAGGCCCTTTCCATATAAGCGGGCTACCAACCTTCCAATCAGAGATTACTTTGCAGCCGAACATATACTTCTCTGTTTGTGCAGGATTTGTCAAAGCATCCCAAACCATTAGTGCAGGGGCGTTAATGGTAATTTCATTTTTAATTACAAGCTCTGTGTTCATAGGTTATGTTTTATAATATTCTCTATAATTATTTCACGGTACAAACGTATGGGTATAATATCACAAGGAGATTAAACCAGCATTATGAATTCATTAAGGCTTAATCGTTAAAGTAAGAGGTAGAGAGTAAATTATGATTATTTAACAGTTCGATAGAAATAAGGGGTTCATAATTTTATAAATTCGCAATGAAAGAAAATGTATACTTCATAGCTACTCGAACTTGAAAAGACACCACTTATTAATATTTGTTTTTGCATTGATTACAGGCTGTTCTCTTAATGAGAATATTAGCCCTTCCTTTAGTAAGCGCAGATATACTAGTGGAATTTTTAGCGACATACCGGGAAAGAAGCTGAGTATTGAAGCGAACCAGGAACTTCTTCATGCGAATAAAAATATTTTAACCAGAGGTTATAATGATATTGGTAGGGTTGAATATGAGCCTGTTAAGGAGCAAAAACAAATACTTGTTGAAGCTAAAGCAACTAAGCTTTCTGTCGAGAAAAATATAAGGCAGTTTCATAAAATAATACTCACCATTGAAAGATTAAAAGAATCGAAGAGTATTAAAACTGTGGTTAAATTGAACGAAGGGGCAAAAAACGTACCAGAGAATAAACTCTTACTAATTATAGGGGAAGTTCTATACGTTCTGGGAATAATATTGGGATGTGTATGGCTACTTACAGGTATTAGTCAAGGTGTATTTTTGGCATTGGCGGTTATCTTATATGTATTGGGAATAATATTTCTGTTTATATCACATCCACAGCCAGGTCACTTTTTGTTTAATTATGGTTTAACGGGGTTTATAATGGCTATTATATGTGTTTCCTGGCTTTTTGCGATTCCTCACCTTAATAATCCTAATGACCTAAATGGATCAAATGAACCTTTTCAGTTGAAGGTAGTTTCGGCTTTAGTTCCGTGGATATTGCTTTCTGTTTTTTATTCAATTGAAGCATTTATAAAATCAGGCAAACAATACAAAGGCCTTGCAATAGCTGCAATTATAATAGCGGTAGGTGTATTAGCAATTAGCTTTCTCTTGCATTTTCTTTAAACTGCCGTTACGATTAGCAAAATAATTATGCAGGGTTCTGCATATTCACATTGTATACCGGTGGATACGGAATCACAATTCCTTCCTGCTTGAATCTTTTATACAAGGCTTTCATCAGGTTGTGCTTCATTACATACTGCTGTGTAAAATGATGCACAGTTATAGAAATACTACAGTTAATGGCGGCTGTGCCAAATTCTTTGAAACGGAAAGTCGGCTCTTCTCCCAGTATTCCCATCTCGGTCATTATAGTTTTTGCAACTTCCAACGTTATCTTTTCAACTTTATCGAGGTCACTATTGTAGCTTACTCCGAAAGGAAGTGAAACATCTAGATTTTTTGCAGGCAAGGAATAATTGGTAACAATGGTCGATGCCATTTTGGAATTCGGGATAACCACCAGGTTATTCGTCTGGGTAATTAGTGTAGTATATCTCCAGTTAATGTCATTTACAGTTCCTTCTTCACCGGAACTCAGTATAATGTATTCGCCAGGTTTAATAACATGCGTAGCGGTTAGCTGTACGCCTGCAAAAAGATTTGATAATGTATCTTGCAAAGCAAGTGCCACTGCCAAGCCACCAACACCTAATGCAGTTATAATAGGTGTAATGGAAATATTAAGGGCTTGCAGAATGATAAGGCCTCCAATGCAATAAACAATTATTTTGATGATGCTGTTAAAAAGCGAAATAGAGCGCTTTATGCCTTCTTCACGCAAAGTGTATGCCTTGAGCAAACCGGTTAGTAACCTTGCAGTAATAAATGTAATTATAAATATTTCAAAAACCTTATGTAGCTTTTGAACGGTATCTAATACATTTGGTGGCAAAGGTGAAACACTAAGGCCAAGATATATACCTGCCAGAACAGATATAAGAATGATCATACCGCGCAACGAACTTATAATAACAAGTCCCCCTGTCCACTTATCCTTTTTAGAAAGACGCTTGAGGTAAACAATTACCAGCCTTTGCACTATAATACCCGTAAGTATTATGCTCGAGGTTATTATCAGTGGCCAGAACCACACTTTCAGTTGAGTAAGGTCGTTATTCATGGAATAAGAAATACTCATCAAAAATAAATTAAAAATCGGGAATACCTTAGCGGGCTATAACAACTTTACAAACCGCAGACTGTGAACCATTTGTTATCCTCAGGAAATAAACCCCCGGAGAAATATCGGTTGTACTGAATGTATATGGTGACTTGAACTGATCGTTAGTCCAAATGCTTCTACCCGTAAGATCTAGTAATTCAGCAATGCCATTTGCAGATGAAACTATTGTCATAACTGAACTCGATGGATTAGGATATGCAAGTAAACGAGTTTCTTGATTAATAACAGATCTGATACCGGTAACTCCCGGAGGGTAAATTACTCGTATAACATTATTGCCATTATCCCCCACATAAAAATTTCCATGATTATCTAATGCAATTCCAATAGGTTGAGAAAACTCTGCACTTGAATCCGGTCCATTTACAAGGCCGATTTGGCTATTCCCTGCAAATGTTGTAACAAAGCCTTTGCTTATTTTACGTATCACATTATTATACTCATCACATACATAAACGCTTCCGCTTTTATCTACCACAAGCCCTGTTGGGTTATCAAACAATGATGTATCAGCAGCTCCGTTCCTATACCCCGGTGAGACGGTATAAATAGTGGTATCCATTCCAATTGTATCGGTACCACCTATATTGAACACAACTCCTTTGCGTATTTCTCTTACTGAGTTATTGTGAAGTTCTGTTACATATACATTACCTGAATCATCAACAGCTATTCCTGCTAAAGCAGAAAATTCGGCTATCGAATCAGCATTGCCATTTACATAGCCAATGGTATCATTACCTGCAAATGTGCTGACAATACCTAGCGTAGATATTTTGCGAACCACGTCGTTGCCATTATCGGCTACATAAATGTTACCTGATTTATCAACTGCCACGCCAACCGGGTTATAGAACAATGCATTAGCGGCGGTTCCGTTTCTGTATCCGATTGAATCACTTCCTTTACCACTTATGGTGGTTACCATGCCTGCTGGCGTAATTTTACGAATGGCATTGTTATATGTATCGGCTACGTATACATTGCCTGAATCATCGGTACAAACTCCTATAGGCCTATTAAAAAGAGCCACCGTACCAGCACCATCTCTGAATCCAAGAGTGTCACCTGCAAATGTTGTTGTAACGCCGGTGCCTGCAATTATTTTACGTATCAAATTGTTGTTATAGTCTGCTACATAAACGTTACTACCGGCCGTATCAACTGCTACGCCAGCCGGGGCATTGAACAAAGCATTGGTACCTGTGCCATTCTGCAAACCGGCTGTGTCTCCTGCAAGGGTATGCACTGTATAGGTTTGAGCAAAAACTGATGAAACAGAAAGTGCGAATATGAAAGGTAGTATAAGTTTACGCATGTATAGGGTTACTGGCTTTTATTAAACTCCGAATTGTTTTAAATGATGGTCAGCGTGCAGATAGTTAATGCGGCCCCATTCTTGTGCTGTCATAGTCCCGAAAAAAGGGTGTTTAGGCGCAGTTGCTACTTTTTCACTTAAATTCTTTATGGCTGCTATAAAATTTGCTTTTTCTTTTTCAAAATCCCTTGGGTCCGTAATTTTTATTTCAGGAGAAGTGGGGGAATTCTTTCTGAATTCAGGTGAGCTCAGTATTTTGTTCTTCAATAGTGAACCAAGTATATTTATCGGAAATCCGGCCCGCTTGGCAGCAACCTCTCCGGTTGGCAGCTTTGCAGCATGCGCACCATGTGCCAGCATTTGGGCTACATTCATTTTACCCCATAACGGCTTACTTTCAGCAGTCAATTTCTCAACCCGTTGAAGTATTTCGTTCTTATCAGCTTCTTTAAATATATTTTTCATATACCGGCTCTTTTAAAAGACTGCCAAAGGTAAGATTTTTTGGCTAAGAGGTATTTAGTAATTTTTGCGTCTATCATTGAGTTAGTGTCTATCCATTATACATATCTTCGCAGTCTGTGAACAGAATAACGCAACTTTTTCAGATAAAGTATCCAATAGTTCAGGCAGGCATGCTCTGGACAAGTGGCTGGCGCCTGGCCTCTGCGGCTTCTAATAATGGTTGCCTTGGCTTAATTGGGGCTGCATCTATGTACCCTGATGTATTGCGTGAACATATTCAAAAATGTAAAAAAGCCACTGATAAACCTTTTGGGGTAAATGTGCCTTTACTATACCCTGATTTAGAGGAAGTAATGAAAATAATAGTGGAAGAAGGCGTTAAAATTGTCTTTGTTTCGGCCGGTAATCCTAAAGCATGGACACCTTTTTTTAAGGAACACGGTATTAAAGTTGTGCATGTCGTAGGAAGTGTAAAATTTGCTCAAAAAGCGCAAGATGCCGGTGTTGATGCAATTGTAGCTGAAGGTTTTGAAGCCGGTGGACACAACAGCCGTGAAGAAACTACCACCATGTGCCTTATACCTTTAGTAAAAGAAGTAGTGAATATTCCGCTTATAGCTGCGGGTGGTATTGCAAGTGGTCACTCTATGCTTGCTGCTATGACATTGGGTGCCGATGCTGTACAAATTGGTACACGCTTTGTAGCTTCTGAAGAAGCTTCGGTACATCCTAATTTCAAGAAGAAGATCGTGGAATCGGTAGAAGGTGACACAATGCTTATACTGAAAAAACTTGTCCCTGTAAGAATAATAAAGAATGCTTTTTATAAGAAAGTACAGGAAGCTGAGGACAGAGGAGCATCGAATGAAGAGCTGGCTAAAATACTGGGCCGTGCACGTGCCAAATTAGGTATGTTTGAAGGTGATATGGAAGAAGGTGAATTGGAGATCGGACAAATAGCTGCAGCAGTTAAAAAAATAATGCCCGTAAAAGATATAGTGAATGAAATAATTACTGAATTTCATACCGCAATAAAAGAAGCAAATAGTTTTGATATACCTGAATAATAAAAGATAGATGATACAATTTGAAAGATTTACATTACCGAACGGATTAAAGGTAATTGTGCACCGCGATACATCAACGCCTATGGCATGTGTGAATATAATTTACAATGTTGGTGCGCGCGACGAGGACCCTGAAAAGACCGGATTTGCCCACCTTTTTGAACATTTAATGTTCGGTGGCTCTATAAATATCCCTGACTACGATAATGCATTACAACAGGCAGGTGGAGAGAACAATGCTTTCACCAATAACGATGTAACCAATTATTACCTCACGCTTCCAGCATCAAACCTGGAGGTCGCTTTCTGGCTTGAATCAGACAGAATGCTGAGCCTTGCTTTTTCAGACAAGAGCCTGGAAGTACAACGCAGTGTAGTAATTGAAGAATATAAGCAGAGCTATTTGAATCAGCCATATGGCGATGTTTGGCTGGAATTACCTAAGCTGGCATACAAGGTACACCCTTATACATGGCCAACAATCGGTAAAGAAATAGACCATATTAAACATGCTGTAATGCCCGATGTAAAGGCATTCTTCCAGAAATTTTATTGCCCGAATAACGCGGTACTTGCTGTGAGTGGCAATGTTACAGTTGAACAAGTAAGGGCATTATGCGATAAATGGTTTGCACCAATACCTGCCGGTAACCCGCCTTTGCGCAAGTTGCCTGTAGAGCCTAAACAAACCCAGGCACGTAAGCTTGAGCTTGAAAGAGATGTGCCTGTTGATGCTATTTACAAAGCATACCACATGGGCTCGCGCATGGACCAGAGCTTTTATGCAATGGAATTACTTGCAGATATTTTAACCGATGGTAATGCATCACGCATGTACCTTGAACTGGTGAAGAATAAAAAACTGTTCAGTGAAATTAATGCTTTCACCATGGAGTCATTTGACCCTGGACTATTTATTATTTCAGGTAAACTTTCTGAAGGCGTTACACTTGAAGCAGCGGATGAAGCCATACAGGAAGAATTGAAGAAGGTTTCGCTGGCACAAGTGAAGAAAGAAGAAATGGAAAAGGCAAAGAATAAAACAGAATCACAATTGGTTTTCGGCGAAATGAGCATTTTGAATAAAGCCATGAACCTTGCGATATTTGAATTGCTTGGAGGTGCGGAAGAAGTAAACAATGAAACAGAACGTTTTGCTAAAATTAGTGAAGTAGACCTGTTAGTGGAAGCATCTAGGGTTATTAACGAAAACAATTGCTCCACATTATATTATCGTTCAAAATCAAAAGCTAATGGAAACTGAAGTTAGATTAGACAGGCATACCATGCCTGCACTTGGTAAGCCAAGTAAGATAGATATTTTACATGCAGCAGAAAGTAAACTGCCTAACGGCATACCATTATATTCTGTTAATACAGGCACGCAGGATGTAGTAAAGATAGAACTGATATTTCCTGCAGGTACCTTGCAACAGAATTTGCCACTGGTGGCAGATACAACAAATGCATTGCTGGAAGAAGGAACCGCAAAACATAGTTCTGAAGAGATCGCTTCAATGCTGGATTATTACGGCTCTTTCCTTGAGACATCTTCACATCACGACTATGCTTCCGTTGCATTATATTCATTAGGTAAACATGTAAATAAGGTATTGCCAATACTGGAAGAAATAGTGAAAGAGGCGTCTTTTCCTAAGGAAGAAATTGATGTATATCTCACTAACAAGAAACAACGTTATCTGGTAGAAGAAAAGAAAGTAAGGGTGGTTGCAGCGCGTAATTTCCCTGCTTTGCTTTTTGGTAATAACCATCCCTATGGGCATGTGGTTACCCTTGATGAATATGAGGCTATAAACAGAGATCAGTTACTTAATTTCCATAGATCTCATTATGCGTCGAACGGTTGTGCAATAATTGTTGCGGGCAAAATAAAAGACCAGTTCTTGAATACCCTAAGCGATAGCTTTGGTGGAAGTAACTGGAAAGCAGATGACCTGAAAAAAACAGGCGAATTTGCAATAAGCCCGAATGCAGAAAAGAAACATTATATGCCGAAGGATAAGGCATTGCAATCTGCTATACGCATGGGCAGAATGTTGTTCCATAAAAATCATCCTGACGCAATTCCATTCCAGATATTGAATGTGATATTAGGCGGATATTTCGGATCACGCTTAATGAGCAATATCAGGGAGGATAAAGGATATACGTACGGAATATCATCAGGTGTTGTGTTCCTGCAACAAGCCGGGTATTTTCAAATAGCCAGTGAAGTAGGTAGCGATGTATGTGATAAAGCTCTGGTGGAAATTTATAAGGAAATGGATCGTTTATGCAACGAGCCTATCCCACAAGATGAATTGCAACTGGTAAAGAACTATTTACGAGGTAATGTATTACGTAGCATGGATGGCCCTTTTGCCTTAGCAGAACGCTTTAAACAAGTATGGCTGCATGGCTTGGATTACTCGTACTACGAAAAGTATATAAGTACGCTTGCTGAAATTACTTCAAAACAATTGCAGGACATAGCCGGCAAGTATTTGCAGAAGGATAGTATTTACGAAATGGTTGTAGGTTCTAAGAAAGCCTAAATACTATAGTAGTAAGGCATTACTTTTTCTTTCTTACTATATCGCAGAGCATTTCGGAATGAATGTTAAGGCCGATGTTGGTTATGTTGTAAATATGTTCACTTGCAACAAGCCATACAATCTCACATATCTGTTGGTCGGAATAATGTTCGGCCATCCTTTTAAAAGTATCTGGGTTAACCTTTTTATCTTTAGTTAAATCAGTAACATAATCTAATACAGCGCGTTCCCCATCTGTAAAAAGTGGGCTTGTGGCATACTCTTCCAGTGCGTCAAACTTTGTTTCGTTCATAGAAGCCTTTATAGCGGCCCATCGACCCATATCAATACAAAAGAGGCAAATGTTAATGCGTGCCACCTGTTCGCGGATAAGCATAGCAGTTTCCTTAGGCAGTGTTAGTTTTTTATCGAGTTGCGATACTTTGCCGTAAAACATACCAAATGCATTCGGTAGCCTGGCAGAAAATACGCTCAGTGGCATAAGCACCTTGCCAAATTGCTTACGCGTAAAGTAATATACGAGCTTCATTATTAGCCCTTTGGGCTTTTCTATCGGAGTAAGGAATGTGTCCATGTGTTTTTGTGTTAGTTGTTGAATATCTTTTGATCTCTTTCAACAATAACGAATGAGCTTTCTCAAATCGGACAGAAAATGAAAAATAGTTTGGTTCAGTTTCGTAAACCCAAATTCGCAACCAATGATTACAACTGGGTGAAGTAAGTAAATTACCTTCGGAATTAAGATCAGGCTCCTACATCTTTACCAATATCCTTACGATAATACATTTTATCGAAGCTTATTTTCTTAATACTTTCATACGAGGTAGCAACAGCTTCTTTTAACGTATTTTTTATTGAAGTAACTGCCAACACACGGCCTCCATTACTTAATACTTTGCCATTGCTTAGTTTGGTTCCCGCATGGAACACCATGCTTTCGGTAACCTTGTCAAGCCCGGAGATCTCTTTTCCTTTTTCATACTCTTCCGGATAACCGCCTGATACCATCATTACGGTTGCAGCCTGTCGTTCATCAATTTCCAACTTTATTTTGTGCAAGGTTTGATTAGCCACTGCCTGCATAAGTACTAACAGGTCTGTTTTGATACGAGGTATAACTACTTCTGTTTCCGGGTCACCCATACGTGCATTGTATTCAATTACATACGGGTCACCCTGGCAATTAATAATGCCGAAGAAAATAAAGCCTTTATAATCAAGTTTTTCTTTTTTTAGTCCTTCTACTGTTGGTATAATTACTCTTTCTTTCAGCTTTTCCATGAATTTTTCATTGGCAAAAGGAACGGGAGAAATAGCGCCCATACCACCTGTGTTCAGCCCTGAATCATTCTCCCCTATGCGCTTGTAGTCTTTAGCTTCAGGCAGAATATGGTAACTGTTACCATCGGTCAGTACAAAAACCGATAATTCAACCCCTATCAGAAATTCTTCAATTACCACCTTTTTACTCGCCTGCCCGAATTTCTCACTAAGCAACATTTCTCTCAGTTCGTGTTCTGCGGCTGTTGTTGTTAAAGGTATAATCACACCTTTACCTGCGGCAAGTCCGTCTGCTTTAAGCACGTGTGGCGGCCTAAGTGTTCGCAAAAAGGCAACGCCTTCTTCAACGGTTTCTTTTGTAAATGTGCTGTAACGGGCAGTCGGAATGTTGTATTTCGCCATAAATTTCTTGGCAAAATCTTTACTGCCTTCAAGGGCCGCTGCTTTTGCAGACGGCCCTATTACCGGTATACGCGATAACTCCTTATCGGACAGGAAATAATCGTAAATGCCTTTAACCAATGGCTCCTCGGGCCCAACAATAACGAGACTTATGTTTTTTTCGAGCACATGTTTCTTCACCAGCTCAAAATTCAGAATATCTATATCGAGGTTTGTGCCACAGTCTGCTGTTCCTGCATTACCGGGAGCAATGTAAAAGTCCTTTAATAATGGGCTTTGTGCTATTTTCCAAGCAATGGCATTTTCCCTTCCGCCCGATCCAAGCAATAAAACGTTCATAGGATAGTTTAATTTTGTACAAAGCAAAGTAAAACTTTTTATATGTTCGTACACACGAATATTCTTTAATGTCAATATTATCACAAGAAGCTTTAGGTGAAAATGCCGGTTTAAGGCAAACGATACACAGGATGCTGTTTATCGCTGCACTTTCTTTCCTGTGTATTGGAATGTCGGTTTCAAAGGTATTTATAAGCATTGCAGAGCTTACCCTTGGTCTTAACTGGATCGCGGAAGGTAACCTGGGTGCAAAATGGAAGCGATTTATAACAAATAAACCGGCGCTGGTACTGTGTTCACTTTACATAATGCATCTGCTGGGCCTTATATATACTACCGATTTTAAATATGGTATGGATGATATACGGATAAAGGTTCCATTACTTATTCTACCTTTTCTGTTCTGCACAAGTGAGCCACTGAATAACAAAGAAAGGAACATTGTATTGGGCCTGTTTATGGGCGGTATTACGGTGGAATCGTTAATTGGTGTTTACAGGCTTTTGCATAAGGGGCTGATTGATATTCACGAAATAACTCCTCATGTTTCAACAATCAGGCTGGCACTGATGATCGTTTTATCCATATTTCTTTTACTTGGGTATATATTCTCGAAAAAGTGGTCGATGGTATCGCTTGCATTAATCCTATGGATAGCATGGTTTCTAGTCTTCCTGGTTATTATGGAGTCTTTGACAGGTATAGTTATTGCAATAGTTCTTGCATCTGTATTGCTCATATACTATGCATATAAACGAGTAAGGCAGCGAAGGGTTGGATATGGCTTTATGTTATTGTCATCTATTGGTGTTATGTTCATTGGTATTGTTGCCTACCTGATTCAATTCGATCACCGTTATTTCCCTACTCCAGATAAAGTGAACTTTGATACCATCCGGAAGCATTCTTTAAAAGGCTCACTCTATTATTCAGGTGATACTTATGGAGGAACGGAAAGCGGGCATTATATATATACGTATCTCAGTCACGATGAGTTGAGAGAAGCCTGGAGAAAGCGGAGTAACATGTCGGTAGCGGGGCCTGATAAGAAAGGAAATTTGGTGGAGTATACACTTATACGATACCTGACCTCAAAGAATCTCACCAAAGATTCTGTAGGAGTAAGCAAACTTTCCGATGATGATATAAAGGCGGTTGAGAATGGCATGTCGAACTATAATTTCAGCCAAAGTGGTAATGTGCAGTACAGGCTTTACCAGGCATTCTGGGAAATAGAAGATTACAGAAATGGAGACCCTGATATAAGCGGGCATTCAATCACCCAGCGCCTTGAATTCTGGAGAGCTGCTATGGGTATTATTAAGAAACATTGGCTTATTGGGGTAGGAACAGGTGATGTAAGGATTGCATTTGCCAAAGAGTATGATGAAATGCATTCGAACTTAAAACCTGAAT
>Ga0206856_10080_pt1 | contig 34625 bp, 24 predicted proteins | sample Alteio_BWOrgCont_48_FD_152630 | JGI IMG/M metagenome (GOLD analysis project Ga0206856, IMG submission 152630) | Enriched cells from forest soil in Barre Woods Harvard Forest LTER site, Petersham, Massachusetts, United States -... | ecosystem: Environmental > Terrestrial > Soil > Temperate forest >...
GCTCAAAGAAGCCGAGCACGACGCGACGCAACCAGAGCGCGGCGAGGGCGCCGAATACCGCGACCGGCGTGCTGAGCAACACGCTAAAAGGCACTGTCCAGCTTTCATAGAGGGCTGCCAGGATCAAAAAAACGAACAGAATCGAAAATCCGAAAATGACCGAAGGCGGCATTCCCTCCCGCGACTTTTGCTCCTGGTAAGACATGCCGATGTAGTCGAAGCCCATTTCGTGCGGCATCGTCTGCTTGAAAACATCTTCCAGTGCCGCGGTTGCCTGATCGGAGCTGTAACCGGGCGCAGCGCTCGCATTGATTTGCGCGGACCGGTACTCGTTGTAGCGCATGGTGAACTCAGGGCCGGAACGAGTCTCAAATTTTGCCAGCGCGGAAAGGGGCACCGTCTGCCCCTGGCTGTTGCGCACATAGAATTGCCCAAGATTGTCAGTCGTCGCCCGGTAAGGCGCCTCAGCCTCCACATACACCTGCCAGGTACGGCCGAAGTCGTTGTAGTAGTTAACGAATAAGCCGCCCATGTTCGCTTGAATCGTGTTGTAAACATCCGTCAATGCCACGCCCTGCTTCAGCACTTTTTCCTTGTCCACATGGATGAACTCTTGAGGCACGCTCGGGATAAACGTAGTGCTGACACTGGCGAGCTCAGGGCGCTTGCGGGCAGCTGCTAAGAATTTGGTCAGGTTGTCGGCAAGAAACTTGACATCCTTGCCGGCACGGTCCTCAAGGACAAAGGTAACGCCACCAGCAGTGCCGACTCCCGGTATCGCCGGGGGCGAGAAACTGAAGACCGTCCCATCCGGCAGCTGTTTGAGTTCCTGGTTCAAATGCGCCCTAATGAATTGATATTGTTCGCTCCGGCTTCCGCGCTCATCCCACGGTTTCAGCGATACCCAGAAGAAGGCGTTATACGAAGTCCGGACGTAGCTGAGCAGACTGAAACCTATAACGCTGGTGGTGTACTGAACCCCCGGCGTGTTTGCGAGAAGGTTCTCGACCTGTTTTGCGGCCGCGCTTGTACGCTCCAGGGACGCGGCATTGGGAAGCTGCATATTGACGTAGAGGTAGCCCTGGTCTTCATCAGGCAGGAAGCTCGTAGGCAGATGTTTGCTGAAGAACCACGCGGCAACCCCGGCGACTACAAGCAGCACCATCACCATGCCGGCCTTGTGAATCAGGTTGCCCGACAGGCTGACAAAGCTATCCGTGGAGCGCTCAAAGTATGCGTTGAACCAGTCAAAGAATTTTCCGAGCGGTCCGCGTGTCTGCTTCTTAGGCTTGAGAAGTAGGCCCGCGAGTGCCGGACTGAGTGTGAGGGCGTTAAACGCTGAAAGCATCACGGAGATCGCGATGGTGATGGCGAATTGCTGATACAGCCTGCCGGTGATACCCGGAATGAAGACCGTCGGCACGAACACGGAGGCCAGGACTAGAGCAATACCTACGACTGGACCGGAAAGTTCTTCCATAGCTTTTCGGGCCGCATCCTTGGGAGCCAGGCCTTCCTCGATGTGGTGTTGCACCCCTTCGACGACTACGATGGCGTCATCGACCACGAGTCCTATGGTGAGCACCAAGCCGAACATTGAGAGCGTGTTAATGGAGAAACCGAAGAGCGGGAACAGGATAAAGGTTCCAACGAGGGAGACCGGCACAGCGAGCATCGGAATCAGGGTGGCGCGCCAGTCCTGGAGAAAGAGATAGACGACCAGGATCACCAGCACAATAGCGATCAGGAGCGTCCAGAGAATCTCTTTCATGCCTGCCGTGACGGGGGCGGTCTGGTCGAGGGATATGGCATAATCCATGTCCTCGGGAAAGCGTTGCTTCATCTGGGCCATCAGCTTGCGGGCGCCCTCTACTGCTTGAACTGCATTGGTTCCGGGCAACTGGTAAACGGCGATACCGGCAGCGGGCTTGCCATTCAGGCGACAGAGTGTGCTGTAGTCCTGTGTGCCCAGTTCGACTCGGGCGACATCTTTTACCCGAACGATGCCACCATTGGGCTCCTCGCGCACGATGACGTTGCCAAACTCTTTTGGCGACTTCAGGCGTCCCTGAGCCAGCACGGAATAGGTGAATTGCTGGTTCGCAAGGGCAGGCTCTCCTCCGACCTGACCTGCGGGGTTGACTGTGTTTTGCGCCTGGATCGCGTTGGAAATGTCTGTAACGGTGATGCCAAGCTTTGCCAATTGGTCAGGCTTCACCCATAGCCTAATGGCATACTGCCCCGATCCGAAGACCTGGGTCTGGCTGATACCGTACAAGCGCGCGACAGGATCATTCAGGTTGATGTAGGCATAGTTCGCCAGATAATTCGCATCGTGCGTACCATGCGGCGAATATAAGTCGATCAGCATGAGCGGAGCTGTGGTCGACTTTTTGAGAGTGACTCCATAACTGGTCACCGAGGGCGGCAACTGACCGGTGGCGAGCTGCTCGCGCGACTGCGTGAGCAACAGATCCGTATTGGGATCCGTCTTGAGATCAAAATCGACAAGTAACGTCGTTTGCTGGTTCGCGGTGGCGTTCAGCGAGTACATGTAGGTCATGTTGTCGACGCCACTGACTTGCTGCTCGATGGGTACGGCAACAGCTTGCTCGAGAGTCTGCGCGTCCGCACCCGGATAGTTGGCTTGCAGCCTGATCTCAGGAGGGGCGATATTTGGGAACTGCGCTACCGGCAAGGTCGCAATTGTGATCGCACCGACTATGACCGTAAGGATCGAAATCACGATTGCGACGATGGGCCGATTGATGAAGAACTTGGACATGATTCGATTCCTTTTGCGTTCTGTCTAATTAGTCAGCGGTCAGTCGACGTCGCTCTTGTAGGGCTTAGTTTGTACAGTCATTCCCGGCCGAAGACTCTGCTGGCCTTCGACGGCCACTCGTTCACCGGGATTCAATCCACTCTGGATAACCCACATCGAATCGGTGAGCTGTCCGACTTGCACGGCACGCATGCTGACGTGGTTGTCCTTATCGACAACTGCAACTCGATAGCTGCCCTGCTCCTCGTTCACGGCGGCCTGGGGAATGAGCATGGCGTTCTGCTGCTCTCGGATCATGGCGCGGACCTTGCCATACTGCCCGGGACGGAGAACATTTCCGGGATTCGCAAACAGCGCCGCCAATTGAATTGCGCCGGTATTTTGATTTACCTGTCGATCCGCAAAATAAAATTCGCCCGGACGCGAATATGTGGTTCCATCGGCGAGGATCAGTTGCAGCTTCCAGTGATCCTTGACTGGGTTCGATATCCGCTTCTGGAGCGCGAGGTACTCCTGTTCGCTAACAGCGAAATAGTCTCTGATGGGATCGACCGTTGAAACTGTAGTCAACACTCCGCTGCTGGTGTTTACCAGGTCCCCCACCTGTGCCTGCGCAACACCGGCAATGCCGTCAATCGGGGAAACAATGCGTGTGAAACCGAGGTTGATGCCGGCGGTTTCGACGCCGGCTTCGCTGACCTGAATTTGAGCTTCCGCAGAAGCAACGGCAGCTTCTGCGGCGAGCACCTGGTTTTTGTTGGCGCGGTTCGTCTGATCTGCGTTATCGAAGTCTTGTTTGCTGACCGCATCGACCGCTGCCAGAGGAGCATACTTGTCTACATTGAGTTGACTCATCTGCTGGTTCGCCTGGGCTGTAGCGCGTTGCGCCTGGTCCTGAATCAGTTGCGCCTTTGCCTGAGCCAGCTGCGCCTTTGCCTGGTCAAGCGCCGCCTGGAACGGTCGAGGATCGATCTCGAAGAGGAGTTCTCCCTTCCGGACGTAGGACCCCTCCTTATATTTCCGAGTGAGCAGATAGCCGGTGACCTGCGCTTTTACGTCTGCATTCACCTGCCCGGTGAGAGTGCCGATCCATTCTCCATAAACGGGAACATCTCTCTGCTCGACGGTTGCAACCTCTACGATGGGCAGTGGGGCCTGCACCGAGGCCTTGGCCCCCGAGCGTGTCAGAACAATGAGCAGTAGGACCGCGAGAACGGCGCCTGATACCCACCCAAGGTGCTTCGGTTTCAGAACGGAATCGATCTTCATTTGTTATCTCTCCTGCACATGGTCGGTCGCATGTTCTCGGCAAAATCGTATTCGACATGGAGGACAATGCCGCTCATGTCGTGCCGCACAACGATTTCTGCCGCTTCTAACGCTCTCAAACTTGCTCGAAACGCTTTCGGTGAGTGATGAATAGGCGGTTTTGCAACAATCAGCCGTTCCCCCGCTATTTCGATTGCTACATCGACGTTGCCTAGACTCGTCGAATGAGTGAATGGCTTCCACAAGTTCAATTACTCGGACATCATCTCCAAAAAGGCAGGCAATTCTTCTGCAAGAGGTTGTTCTGTCGCCTTGTCGAGGGAAAGAGGTAATCTCAGGGCGGCAGCAAACAGGAGAGCGTGTAATCCGCAGAGTAGGAGAAAGGCAGCGGTAAATGCGCTGGAGAGGCTGGCGCTGCACTGTGCCATTCCCAACCTCCATCCCAGGAAGGTCGCGCAGAGCGTAGTCAAAGTCGGTCCGCCGAGACGTTGCACAATGTTGAGCGAGGTTGTCGCCATTGGCAGGTCCTGTTTCCTCACAGAAGCATATGCAGCCGAGATGGAGGGAATGCCGACCGTGCTGAGGCCCATCCCACGCACAAAGAGGGCACATGCGAGCACGGTGAGTACAAGTCCGTGACTGGCCAGCCATACGAATGGCAGCGTGGCTGCGAAGGCCAGAAATGCGCCTCCAGCCGATACCTTTCGTATCCCGAACCGCTGCGTCAGGGCTCCTATCCATGGATAGGAACAGATCATCCCCACTCCAAGCGGAGCCAGCAACCAGCCCGTCGCACTCGGTGATTTGCCACAGGCGCGGATAAGATAGATCGGAATCAGCATTTGGCCCGCGAACGAGATTCCGTTCGACATGAACTGCGCGGTGGCGGCCGCAGAGAAGGTCTTTCTCTTGAATAGCTGAAGATCGATGAGCGCCTTGTCCCCTTTTCGAATGGCCATCCTGAAGAAAGCCGCAAGCAGAACGATGGAAACTAGGAGAGCCGTAAGACCGATACGCTCGACTAGATGATCCGACCCATACAGGAAGAGCACAAGTCCAGGAGAGAGCAGCGCGAAGCCAGCAAGATCGAGTTCTCTTGACCTGGTCTCTTCGCGATCATTGGGCAGAAAGAGAACCGCCAGGATGATTGCCAATACACCGACCGGCACGTTGACCAGGAAGAGCCATCGCCAGGAGGCGTGTTGCAGAATGGCGCCAGCGATGACCGGGCCAAGGATCGGCCCCAGCAGGATTGGCACAGCCGCGTAGCCCATGACGCGCGCCACATGCTTTCCGGCAGCACGCACCATCATCATCTGCGTCAACGGAGCCATCAGGCCACCGCTCATGCCCTGGAGGATGCGAAATGCGATCAACGACTTCGCCGACCAGGCCAGACCGCATAAGGCGGAGGAGAGCGTGAAGGCCGAAAAACACCAGAGGTAGAGAGATTTGGCTCCAATGCGCTCCACCAGCCAGCCGTTGAGTGGGAGCATAAGAGCGAGTGCCAGAAGATAGCCGCTGGTGACCCATTGAATCGCCGTAAGGCTGCTATGCAGATCCACGGCGAGACTGGAGAGCGATACGTTAACGATGGTTGCGTCGAGCTGCGCGAGAAAGGAGCCCAGGACCGCCACGACCGTGATCTTCCACACCAACGGGTCAAGCCGGACGGTGTCGCTGGAGTTCTTAGGCAAGGGAGGTCAGGACCTCATCGGTGGAGCGAACGCGAGTGAGACGAGGGAAGATCTCTTCAAACGCGTAGCGGTGTTGTTCGGCGTCCTGGGCGGAGCAAGCGTCTTCGACCAGCACAAGGGCAAATCCCAGTCCGGTGCCCTGCCGCGCAGTGGATTCGACGCCTACGTTGGTAGAAATGCCGGTCAAGACGACCGTGTCGATGCCGCGGTTCTTGAGCTGCTGCTCCAGATCGGTGCCGGCGAAGGCGCCCCAATGACGCTTGGTAATGAGGATGTCGCCGGGCTGAAAGCCAGCAGAAGCAGCGATCTCCGACGCGACGGCCGGCAGCGGTTTGTCGCCCATGTTGTGCGGTTGATCGACGGGAAGCTTCAGGAAATCGTTTAGATCGACACGCACGTATACAACTGGGGCGCCCTTGGCGCGGAAAGCGTTCGCGAGCTTCACGGAATTCTCGACAACCTTATCGGCACTGTGCGGCGCAGGAGTCATGCCGAGAATGGCATTCTGCAAATCGATGAGGACGAGTGCGGTCTTTTGGGGGTCGAGCTGGAGTTCTGCCATGGGTTCCTCTTTATTGAAGGTATTGTGAACGCGAGGCTACCCTCGCGTTCTCTGGATTTAGAGTACGAGGCTTCCCTCGCTTTTGTCAAATCCCGTTTGCGTCGCACCACAGTTGGCATGAACCTCTGAGCTGTCATTACTTCGCCACATCCACAAAGAACGTCGAACTAGGGATGTTGCACCATTCGGACGATATAGATTGCGGCACCCGCCATGATCGCCAGAAGCCCGAGAACGATATACACCACAAGAGAAATGGGAAGATGATCGAGGTCGTCCTGTTTGTGTTTTGCTCCTTGCCGTTTCATGTTCTTCCTTTCATGCCAGATCGATTCATAGACGGGATTATCGCCAAGCTAAAGATAGATCGACAGTGCGTGGAGGGCTTTGTCGAATAAACTGCTAAATTTCCCTACAAGAGGAATAGCTTCGGATCAGGGATTCGACCACCCCCGGCGCACGAGCATTCCTCCCAGAACAACGGACGCAACCGCCGTGCCCCGCAGCAACGAAACATATCCAAATCCCAGCCACTCGAAGCGCACAGAGGATGCCTCTTGGCTAAAGCTGGTGTAAATCCCGTCGATTCCAAATAAGACGCACGCTACCCCGAGCAAGCAGCAGAACCACATTGCTACCACTGTCCAATTTGCGGGTGCAATGTTTTCCCTGTCCGTTGTTGCAATGGTCTCGATCCTCCCCTCGCCGTTCTCTCTGCGCTTGTGAGAACGTGCTATCGGGCCTTCGGGGAGTTTGTTCGCCGGGGCTTTAGTTGAGCATCCAGATAGGTTTAAGAGTTGTCGTCTACTGTCGGTTGCAATCACAATCTCTCTCTTTCTTCCGAACGCATCGAACATTTGTTGTCTCCGTGTTTACGGGAACCTCACTGCGTCTTAGGTGGGCTGCTGCTCGATTACGAGAACGCGAGTGCATCCTCGTGTATACAGATGACACAATACGAGGCCTTCCTCGCGTTTGTCAAATGAGGATGGGGAAAGGCATTGAACGACAACATAGGTGAGGCGCGTGCATGAGCGGAACCGCGACTCTGCCTACAAATTTCCGCCACGGCAAACGCAGAGATTCGATCTCAGAAAACGGAGCTTATGAGAGGTGCCGTTCATAGAGCCTGGCAGGGAACCATTGCTTGAAGTGGGTGCATCCAACTTAGTCTCTCTGGACGTCCGATCCTGCATCGAGATAGGGACTGTACCGCAGCAGGATCGTTCGATACAAGGAAGTTCATGCGATCACTTACGCAAGACATCACTAAGATAATTCGCTAGAGCCTTCTTGAACTCCCGGATGATAAATGGATGGCGTTTGGCGTCCGATTCTGCGCAGACGTTTATCATTCCCCGCATGAGTTGGATGGCGACGTTTGCAGCCAGAAGTGCCTCGTCCTGCGACAACGAAGGCTTTTTCGCAACGAATGCCTTACTGAACTGCGCTCGAAGATTTCTTCGAGATGCAGCATCTCGTTTCAGCTGAATAGGGGCCGTCAGCAATGGGAGGTATCCGGGGCGTTTAGCAGCAAAATCTGACATCCGGGTCATCAGTCGGTCTGCGAATTCTGCAGCCGAAAGGGTCTTGGCTTCCTTGAATAAGGGTGTCCATACTCCCTCGATCTCTTGAGAATATTGTCGATGTAGAGCCAACGCTAGAGTTGGCTTGTCGGGGAAATAACGATACAGTCCGCCGATCGAGGAGCCAGCCCGCTCTGCAATAGCTGTCATCGTTGTCGCCTCGTATCCTACCTCAGCAAACAGGCCAGCGGCGGTATCCAGATACTCCGCGACTCGACGCGAAGACCGCTGCTGTTGTGGGACCGGGCGTTCGATGGGCAAGGAAGGCGAGGGCATTCTCGTATATTACTGCATCCCGCGATAGGTAGCAGATGTTCACGCTTGGTCTCAAGGAGACCTGCGGCAACGACGTGACCAGCTTCGCCATGGCAATCAACTGTCAGGCGCAACTTTAGTTGACTCTAAGCATGAAGTTTGCACCGGTGTACTCATCTTCAATCAGTCAACGGCACAAGTTCCGAATGATGGTTAAGATTCGTTTTGGGAGATTACTTTCTGAACCGCGAGGCTTAAGGAGCCTAATCCCCAGCTTGGCATAGCTCTCAGTAGATGAGCTGAGAGCCGTTGTAACGGGATACTCCTCGGCCTTCCAAGCATTGAGCCCACCGTCGAGTACGAATACGTTCGCGATACCGCGACGCAGAAGAGCGAGTGCCACGCGAGCGCTTGTAAATTCCCGAGGTGAAGAACAATACAAGACAACTTCGACCTCCTTGGGGTAAAAACCTTATCTCTTATCCTCAGACGTGCTGGAGCGATGCGAACTGCACCTGGAATGCCTTCAACTGCCGCCCCTGCTTCTTCAAAATTTAGAAGATCGATCAGAGCAATGGTGCCACCGTTTCTCAACTTCTCCATCAGTGAATGAGGACTAATGGTGCGAAGACGAAGTCTGCGGATTATGTGGAACAATTTTGTAATTCGTCACGTCACCATGATTGTCACAGGGCAACCAATCAGCAATGCGAGCGCAATGGCGAAGTGCGACGCGACCCTGATTGCGATCGTAAGTTCGTGCGAAAAGTACAACCCAAGTCCTACGTAGAATCCTGACCATAGCAATGATCCGCCCGCATCTAACGTAACGAAACTTGGTAAAGAAGAACCTTCCATCCCGGCTATGGGTGGCGCAATGGCGTCCATTCCCGGAATAAATTTAGCAATGAGTAGTAGTTTCAGGCCCCACCGTGCGAAGGAAGTGTGAGCTCTCTGCGTACATCGCGCCGGATCTCCGGTGAAATTGCAGAGGATATGCAAGACCTTGCTTCCCCATCGCCTCCCAGCTCTAAACCAGACTAGATCGCCTGCAAGACATCCAGATACACCGATGCATAGGACCAGAGGAAGGCTCATTCTGCCACCTGCGACGAGCGCGCCCGCCGCCACGAGCAGCAGGTCTGCCGGCAACGGTAAACAGAGCTGCCTTCCGAAGACGACGAGCAAAAGCGATATGTAACCGATTGATGGCTGTGAATTCATTGCCGCGGCACACCTCGTATCCAGCGCGAGAATACGAGGATGCACTCACATTCGTCAAGAGTCAGTAACAATTGACAAACGCGAGGAATGCCTCGTATCGTTGAGATGCGAGGATAGACTCTCGTTGATGGAGGATGTATGGATTCTTTGAAACTCGATACTTCAGCCTCGTTAGCAGGATGCGAAAAAACAAGAGCTTGATGGTATCCACTCGGCTATCACCTTTCCCACTCATGAGGAGACGTTCTCAATGACCACCAAATCCTTGCAGTCTTTCGTCGCCATTACCTCCCTGATGGCTGTCTCGTCCGCGCAACCGGTACATGCTCAACAGCAGACTGCGGCTTCGCCCAAAGCGGTTGCAGCACGTCCGCGCGATAACGACGCCTGGTGGAAACACGCACTCGTCTATGAGGTTTACCCACGCAGCTTCGGCGACTCCAATGGTGACGGCCTCGGCGATTTGAATGGCGTGACGGAACATCTGGACTACCTGCAGCAGCTTGGCGTGGATGCGATATGGCTTGCGCCGATCTATCCTTCGCCGCAGGTCGACTTTGGATATGACATCTCCGATTACGAAGCTGTTGATCCCCAGTATGGTACCCTCGCCGACTTCGATCGTCTGCTTCAACAGGCAAAGAAACATGACATACGAATCATTCTTGATATGGTCCTGAATCACACATCAGACAGATCTGCATGGTTTATTGAGAGCGCCTCTTCCAGAACGAACCCTAAAGCTGATTGGTACGTCTGGAACGATGGCATCTCCGCCACATCTGCGGGCTTGACCGACTTTCAGAAGAATGACGTTCACATCGGCCCCAAAGGCCAGGTCATACCGCCAAATAATTGGACTTCTCTCTTCGGGGGAAGTGCGTGGACGTGGGTGCCCGCGCGTCAGCAGTTCTACTATCACAAGTTTTATGTGGCGCAACCGGATCTGAACTGGCGCAATCCTGATGTTGAAAAGGCGATGTTTGCCGTGATGCGGTTCTGGCTGGATCGTGGAGTTTCCGGGTTCCGCCTGGACGTCATTCCGGCTCTGTTTGAAGATCCTCAACTGCGGAACGAGCCGGAATCGAAGAACACGCTGGCTGGCACTTACACCTGGGGCCTGCCCGAAGTGCACGACGTGGTGAAACGCCTGAGGACAATGACGGACAGCTATCCCGGTCAACGCGTACTCATCGGCGAGTTGGTGGAGCCGACGATGGATGGGCTCGATCTTTGGTACGGCGGAGCCGCGCATAACGAACTCCAGCTACCGATGGATTACTTCTTCGGCTTTCCGGGCCTTATGACCGGATCGATGCTTACTGGCAAAGACAAGCTGAATGCAGGCTTCTACCGGAATCAGCTTGTCGGGATGTCTACACAGCTCCATGGTTCGAGACCACTTGTCTTCTTCGACAACCACGATAATGTTCGATCCATCGACCGGTTTGGTGATGGAACGCACAATGCAGAAATCGCCAGGGTAACGGCAGCACTCCTGCTCACCGTGCCAGGAACGGCGCAGACTTACTACGGTGCCGAGATAGGCATGGTAACAACCACGCCAACCCGGCGAGAAGATGTGAGAGATCCAGTTGGTCGAACTCAATGGCCGCAAAACAAGGGACGCGACGGTGAACGCACGCCGATGCAGTGGACGCCCGGACCACAGGCTGGTTTTTCGACGAATCCGAACACCTGGCTCCCGATCCCGCCAAGCGCTGCATCTACGAACGCGCAGACCGAGCAGAAGCAAACTGATTCGCTGCTGAATTGGTACAAAGCACTCATTGCCCTTCGGCGATCATCTCCCGCGATGCGAGATGGGGGCGTTACGATCGTCGATGAGAAGAATGCAAATGTGCTTAGTTTTATCCGGACTGCACCTGCAGGTGCTAAGCCCGTTCTAGTGGTCATGAATTTGACCGCGAACACGCGAACAGCCAATATCCAATTGCAAGACGCTGGACTGAAGAGCAGCGTTCCTCGGACACTCCTTGCGAGCCCAGGGTCCCAGACGCCGACGAGCTTAGGCTCTATGAGCGTACCGCCTTATTCCGTTTGGATTGCGACGATAGAGTAGCGGTCTATTCGTAGCGGAACTGTCTTTCATCAGACCACTGCCGATGGGTATGAGACCCGGGATCACGTAAAAGAGTGGGAGCGCGTCAGCGCTTCCAAGCCGCAGGCGTCTTTTCCGCGCTAGCTCACGATGCTGCGACCATGTTGCTGTTTGGTCTGTAGTCTTCTCCGCTGGATAACACAGCCCATGCGATGCGCGCCAGCTTATTGGCCATGGCGACCACGACGACGTTTTTCGCAGCGCTTCTTCCCGGCGCACAGAATTATACCCATCGGGCTCTGTTCACCTGGCTCTGTTTCATTCTTAGCCAGCCAACGAAGGTAAAGCTCCATTTGCAGTCTGGAGGAAATAATGGTGAGTAAAGAATCAAGAACGATCTCCGAATTGGTGAACACGATCTCAGAGGAAATGACGCGGCTCGACTACAAACCGACCGTGTTGAAGCAGTACCACATCGTATGGAACAAGTTGTGCAAGCTCGCAGGTGCGCGGCCGGCGAATGACTTCGACATGGAATTCGGGATGGAATTCCTTGACGAGGCAATGCGTTCCCATCCGAAGCATCTGAACGAGAACAGCAAGCATAGATGGATTAAGGCAATTTACACGCTCGCCGATTTCAAGCGGACTGGCATCCTTTCTCTGCGGCGGGAGAAACGCGGATTTGTTTTTTCCGAAGTGGCCAAATCCGCCTCGGCGGCGAAATGGGATGTCGAAGGCTTCTCTGAAGTGCTGTCACGCGAAGTAGCACCACTCGGCATCAAGGTGACGATTGTTGAACCCGGTGGGTTCCGCACGGACTTCGCGGGGAGTTCCACTGAACTGAGCGAAGGTCATCTCGCATACGACTCGACTGTTGGAGATACCGCAAGATTTCAGCGCAATTACAACGGGAAGCAGCCTGGTGATCCGAAAAAGGCGGCTCAGGCGATCATCCAGCTGACCCAGGAGCGAAACCCTCCGTTGCGACTGTTGCTCGGCAGCGATGCGTATGCCGCGGTGGAGAAGAATGATCTTGCGCGATTAGAGGAAGCACGAATATGGAAGGAACTCAGTATCTCCACCGATTTTGAGACGGAGTGACACGGCGGAACACCACTCGGTTCGATCAATCACATCCCGCGAATCAGCCGCATGAAAGCGTCGATCTTGTTCGTAATCCTCGCCCGGTCGGGACCGAAATTCTGCTCTAAGCAAATTCCGCTAAAGAACGTGATGATCAAGCCAGCGAGGGAATCGTTATCGTCACGAACTCCACGCGCTTCAGCTAGATTGTCGATGAGCAGCTGATGGGCTTTCATTACGCTCGCGACCATGATTTGGCGGGCTTTTGGGGGAGGTCCGCGAACTCGCGCATAGAGTTCACCGAGAAGCAGCCCTTCTGCCTCCAACTCCCGTAGCAGACCTTGAGAAAACTCTCAACATTGGTCCAACCCAGAGGCAGTTTCGTCAGGTGTCCGCGTGCCATCAGGACGTCGAAATACCTGCGCAGGCTTTCCACGAACAGGTCTTCTTTGTCTTTGAATTCCGTAATCGCATTTTTCAGCCCAGGGCACCTGTGGATCGAAACCTCGTTGACTCAGAGCGACTACCTCAAACGGTTTGGCTCGTCAGATCAGCGATCAACCCACGCCATGACCTTTTCGTTGTAGCGCGGTCCGGACACGGCTTCAGGGCGTAATGCGGCCTCCAGGCGAGCCACGTTGTCGTCGCTGTGTTTGATATCCACGGCGCCGGCATTCTCCTCAAGGTAGACACGGCGTTTCGTGCCCGGAATCGGCACGATGAAATCGCATTTGCCCAACAGCCAAGCGAGGGCCACTTGGCTTGGCTTTGCGCCGATGGTCCGCACGATCTCAACTGCATTCATGTTGGCGGCGAAATTCTCGCCTTGGAAACGGGGATCGAGCTGGCGGTGATCCTTCGCTGTACATTCCTCCGCAAGTTTGACACTACCCGCCAAGAACCCCCGGCCATGCGAGCGGCTATGCAGCCGAGCATCGAGCCGTGCGCGAGAGGACAACGAAAACAAGGCTTCCAATTTGAAGAAGCTGTCGGCGGGAACAATACGGGAACATTGTGAATCTAATGTTTTCAGGCATTTAGAAGATTGGGCGGTAAATGATCTCGGAGAATAGGCAATCAAGCTCGCACTAAGTTATTGATTTTAAATGGTGGCCAGAGACGGGATCGAACCGCCGACGCCGGCCTTTTCAGGGCCGCGCTCTACCACTGAGCTATCTGGCCTTGGCGTGAATCCAAGGGCGATCAGGAAGGACCGCTCAAAAGTGTGTCTGAAGCTGCCGTGGACCGGAACAGGAGGACTGCCAGCAACTGCGCGTCGTCAAACAACCTCGACCAGTATAACAAACCGCCTTCCCATGTGTTTCTCCAATGCCCATGTGTTTCTCCCATGAATGTCCAGAGCCTCTCCAATCGAGTGATTGGGTGCACGTGCGTCCGATGCCATACACTGGGGGACACGGAATTCCTCGAGGACGCTTTCGATGATTCGCACAGCCCGTCACTGGCCTCTTGTTCCTTTCCTGATCGCTTCCCTCTTTTTTGCCGTGCCATGCCTTTCCGAAGCGCAGAAGGGCTCTGTCCAGAAACCCTCCGCGCAAAAGCCGCTCACCACTCCATCCCCGTCAAGCGCCGAAGCGCGCACAGCAAGAGCCTTCGACGAGGCCCGCAAACAGGGTCCGGAGGCGCTGCGGGCATTTCTTTATCGCATGCCCAAGGGCGCCGATCTTCACAGCCATCTCTCAGGTGCGATCTACGCCGAATCGTGGATTCGCGCCGCCGGCGAAGATCGCCTGTGTGTGGATACAAAGACACTGGCGTTCGCGAAGCCGAACAGCGTGAATAACGATCTCGCCGTCTGCAAAACCGGCGAAGTACCCGCGAGCACCGTGCCACAGAATCAGCACCTCTACGACGACCTCATCGACGCTTTCTCCATGCGCACCTTCGTGCCGGTGGCGGCCGATTCCGGTCACGATCACTTCTTCGCGACCTTCGACAAGTTTGGGGGCACTGATAAACGCCACATGGGCGAGTGGCTGGACGAGGTAGCCACTCGCGCCGCGGCACAGAACGAGCAGTATCTCGAACTGATGGACACGCCCGATTTCAGGCAGGCGGCGGCGATCGCGGCCCGCATCGGCTACAACCCCAACTTCGTCGAGTACCGCGAGAAACTTCTGGCGTCGGGGATCAAGGAGAGCATCCCGGCTATCAGCGCGGTCATTGACCGCGCTGAGGACGACCGCAAGACACGCGAACACTGCGGTCAACCCGACGCCCAGCCGGCCTGTAACGTCAAGATTCGTTTCCAGTACCAGATTTTGCGCGGCCTGCCGCCCGAAGTCGTCTTCGCGCAGGTGGTACTCGGGTTCGAGACCGCGGCTGCCGACACGCGCTTTGTCGGCATGAACTTTGTGCAGCCCGAGGATGGCTACGTCGCCATGCGCGACTACCGTCTGCAGATGCAGATGCTCGATGCTGTGCATGGCTCCTATCCGCAGGTGCACATCAGCCTGCATGCCGGAGAGCTCGCGCCAGGCATGGTGCCTCCCGATGGCCTGACCTTCCACATCCGTCTGGCGGTGGAACAAGGCGAAGCGGAGCGGATTGGTCACGGCGTCGACGTAATGTACGAGGATCGTCCCTATGAGCTGCTCAAAGAAATGTCTGTCAAGCACGTGATGGTCGAGGTCAACTTCACCAGCAACGACGTGATCCTGAACATGAAAGGCGATGAGCACCCCTTCGAGCTGTATCGCAGATACGGCGTTCCCGTCGCGTTGTCGACTGACGATGAAGGCGTATCGCGCATCGATCTCACCCACGAATATGTGCGCGCTGCGGTTACATATCCGCTGACTTATCGAGATTTCAAGAAAATGGTGCGAACCAGTCTCGAGCACAGCTTTCTGCCCGGTGGAAGCGTGTGGCAGCAGGCGACTCCCGAGACGCTCGACAAGCCGGTTGCGGTCTGCGCCGCGCAGTTGGGACAGGATACCCCTGCCGGAGAGTGTGCAGACCTGGTATCCGGAAGCGAAAAAGCGCAGCAACAGTGGGAACTTGAACGCCGGTTTCATGCGTTTGAGGCAAGCTATTGAAGCATGCGCATCGTCTTCTCTACCTTCGGAACCTTCGGTGACGTCAATCCGCTGATTGCGCTGGCTCTCGAATTGAAGCGTCGTGGCCACACGCCGGTGCTGGCTATCCCCGCGATGTTTCGGGAAAAAATCGAGCCGCTGGGCATCGAAGTCGCAGCCGTGCGCCCCGACCAGGACCCCAACGATAAGCGCATGGTCGAAATGATCTGGGATATCAAGAAAGGCACCGAGCGGGGCCTGCGCGAGTTTCTCTTTCCCGCGATTCGCGATAGCTACCATGATCTGCTTGATGCGGTCACAACCAATGGTGGCGCCGATCTGCTCATTACGGGCGAGCTCGCCTACGCCGGGCCCATCGTCGCGGAGAAGACCGGCATCCCCTGGGCGTCCTACATCCTTGCCCCGCTTTCATTTTTTTCAGGGTATGACCCGCCCGTTCTGCCCCCGTATCCCATTTTGTCGAAGGTGCCATCGATCGTGCCCAGGATCGGCCGTCTTGTGCCGCGCTTCGCTCGTGTGGTCACGCGAAAATGGTCTGAGCCACTCTACGCTCTGCGTCGCGAACTCGGCCTACCGGAGGGTGAGAATCCCATCTTCGACGCCAAGCATTCTCCGCAGCTGGTGCTGGCGCTCTTCTCGCGCGTCCTCGGGGATCCGCAGCCCGACTGGCCGCCCAACACCCTCATCACGGGATTCGCTTTCTACGATGGCGACGCTGGCAAGACCGATCTCGCTCCCGAGCTGGAAAAATTTCTCGCCGCCGGTCCGTCGCCCCTGGTCTTTACGTTGGGTTCGGCCGCAGTCATGGCCGCAGGCGATTTTTACGAGCAAAGCGCGCAGGCTGTCGAACTGCTGGGCGAACGCGCGATTCTCCTGGTCGGCAATGATCCGCACAACCGCCCCAGTCGCTCTCTCTCAGAAAAAATCAGTGTTGCGCAGTACGCGCCCTTTTCAAAGATCTTTCCCAGGGCGTCGGCGATTATTCATCAGGGAGGAGTAGGAACGACCGCCCAGGCGCTCAAAGCAGGCAGACCGATGCTGGTGATGCCCTATAGCCACGATCAGCCGGACAATGCGCGGCGGATGCGGCATCTCGGCGTCGCGAAGGTGATTCAACGGAAGGAGTATCTCGCGGAGACAGCAGCTAAGAAAATCAGGAATCTGCTTGAAGACGTGACTCATAGCCAACACGCGGCTGAGGTCGCGCGCATGATCGCGCAGGAAGACGGCGTAGCAACAGCCTGCGATGCTCTCGAACGCATGGCAAACGCGAGAGCCTGAATCCGGGAACCAGACCCAGGGCGCAGATACAACAAGGACGAGCCTGAGCCCGCCCTTGCTGTTTATCTTGCTACCGTTTTTAAACTGTCTGCGTCAATTACAAAGGCTGGACGTCTGATGCTTGCCAGCCTTTAGGCCCCTTAACAACGTTGAACTGGACGGCTTGACCTTCTTGCAGACTCTTGAAGCCATTTGAACTGATGGCCGAATAATGCACGAAGACATCTTCCCCATTCTGGCGAGAAATGAAGCCGAAACCCTTCGCGTCGTTAAACCATTTCACAGTACCTTGTTCCATTTTGATGCTTTTTCCTGAATTGAATTGCGCTGGATTGAATCGGACCCAAACTGGCAGATTCTTGCTGGACGGCAGGACTGCTATTACCCGGTTCGGTTCTAACGCCCCTTCAGTCTAGCAGACTTTCCCATGTGTATTGAAAATATCATCAAATTTAGAACAGGTTAGGGAAACAGGACGCACGTCGCTGCCTGCGGGCGTCGACGTGTATCCTGTTGGCCTCATGAAGCCTGACATTGAACCCGACCCTTTCCCCGACGCCTTCATAGAACTGCTGGCCCAGGCCCTGGGCCGTCTGAAGATCGAATTTGCGGCCCTGCCCCCGTCCCGATTGCAAGGCGGAACGCTCTCCGAAGACACAGCCGCAATGGCAGCCGTACTTGAAGAAACCGCCCGCCGCATGGGGGACAACTATCCCTACTTTCATCCTCTCTATGCCGGACAGATGCTCAAACCGCCGCATCCCATTGCACGCGCGGCCTATGCCATGGCTTCATGGCTTAACCCCAACAATCACGCCCTCGACGGCGGCCGCGCCAGTTCACGCATGGAGACCGAGGCGGTCGCGGAAATCGCCTCCATGTTCGGTTGGGATGAGCACCTTGGCCACCTGACCAGCGGAGGAACCTTCGCCAACCTCGAGGCCCTGTGGGTGGCAGGGCAGCTCGCGCCAAGTAAGACTATTGTTGCTTCTGAACAGGCGCACTACACGCATGCGCGTATCAGCGCGGTACTCAAGCTGCCATTTGAGGGCATCTCCGCCGACACCCTCGGCCGCATAAGTCTCGACGCGCTCGAGGAGGCGCTGCGTCGCGGCGATGTGGGTACGGTCGTAGTGACCACGGGAACCACAGCGCTAGGCGCGGTCGATACGCTCGATAAGATCCTCGAGCTGCGCAACCGATACGGCTTCCGCGTGCATGTAGACGCGGCTTACGGTGGCTACTTCAAACTCGCGTCGAATCTCGACCCGGACGCTGCCGGGGCCTTCGCCCGCATCGCCGAAGCTGACTCGATCGTGGTCGATCCCCACAAACACGGTCTGCAGCCCTATGGATGCGGCTGCGTTCTCTTCCGCGACCCGCAAACAGGGCGTTTTTATAAGCACGATTCGCCCTACACCTATTTTACCTCTGCTGAGCTGCACCTTGGCGAAATCAGCCTGGAGTGCTCGCGTGCCGGGGCCTCGGCGGTGGCGCTCTGGGCCACGCAACGGCTGCTGCCGCTCACCTCCGGCGGCGAATTCGCGCAGGGTTTGGAACGCTCCATCCAGACGGCCCGCGCATTATTCGCGAAGATCGAGTGCGATGACCGGTTCATTCCCGGTCCAAAACCGGAGTTGGACATTCTTGTCTGGGCCATGAAGGCGCCCACCGTCGACGAGTCGTCGCGGCTTGCGCAACAAGTCTTCGAACGCGCCGCCGGGCAGGACCTCCATCTGGCACTCGTGCAGCTGCCGGTTGCATTTCTCAGACCTGCAACACGGCCGGGCCCCGTGCGCTGGGCAGATTCCCCGGACGATGCCAAAGTCACATGCCTTCGATCCGTGCTCATGAAGCCCGTGCACCTCTCATGGGTGGACGAAATCTGGAAGCGGCTGGATCGAGCCGCCTCATAATTTCCCGGTCCCAGGCGATTGGCGCAGGAGGGGGTCGAATGACACTGGCAACCACCGGCGAGCGGCTGCTATACTGCGGGCGATTTACGAGGTTAGCGTGAACGCTTCGGGTGTGGTGCGTCTCGTGCTGAAAACGGATACATTCGCGGTTGATGTGCTGCCCGCATTCGGTGGGAAAATCGCGTCGATGCGAAAGAATGGGATCGAGCTTCTGCAGCAGCCGCTTCTCCCCTACGCCCCCCGCACGCTAACGACAGCCTTTGAAGAAAGCGACGCCAGCGGCTTCGACGAGTGCCTCCCTTCTGTTTCCGCCTGTGACATCGAGTCCCCAACAGGCAAGATTGCAGTTCCGGATCACGGAGAATTCTGGCGCCTGCCCTGCGAGGTTGAATCGCAGACCCAGCATGAAGTCCACCTCAGTTCGAGCGGCACGGTCCTGCCATTGCGCTTTGAGCGAAGACTTCGCATCGAATCCGATTCACCGCACACAGGTGCTGACACCCTTCGCATCGACTACCGGATCGAAAATGTGGGCCAATTCAAGCTTTACTACGCATGGTCTGCGCACCCTTTATTTGCCATCGACCCAGGCGATCGCATCCTTCTGCCCGCCTCTGTCTCGCAGGTGAAGGTCGAAGGCTCTGCCAGAAACCGATTGGGATCGAAAGGTGCAGTCCATTCCTGGCCCACGGCGAGATTGCCCACAGGGGATACGGTTGATCTTGATCGCGCTGGTAATGTAAGCGATGACATCGGAGATAAAATCTATGCCTCGTCCCCGCCGGAGGGCTGGTGCGCAATTGCGCGCGCAGGCGCCGACGCGCGTTTTGGTCTCCGTGTTCAGGTTGAATTCGACCCCGCGCTGTCGCCGTTCCTCGGCCTATGGCTCTGTTATGGCGGATGGCCCGAAGGCCAAGCGAATCGACAATACTGTGTTGCCCTCGAGCCGTGTACGGCTCCGGTCGACTCGTTGGCCACCGCCATGGCCAGTGGATGGGCCCGGAGACTTGTCCCGGGTCAATGCGACTTATGGTGGATGCGAATTGTGACCACTGTTGTATCGTAAATTTTGTTGTGAACTGCAACGATTTCTTGTGGAGGTCTTAGGATGCTGAGTGTAACCGTTACCAGGACTCTCCACTCACAGAGATTTGGGCAGGACTCCGCCCTTTTTGTCGCACCCGGCCGCGTCAATCTGATCGGCGAGCACACCGATTACGCCGAGGGCTTTGTCATGCCGGCGGCGATCGACTTTGCGACCCTGGCCGCAATTTGCCCCCGCGACGACAAGAGCGTTGCTATCTATTCCGCGAATTTCGACGATCAGATAGCATACCCGCTCGACAGCCTCCCCGAGAAGGCTTCGCGTCACTGGAGCGACTACCCGCTCGGTGTCGTCTCTGTCCTTCGCGAAGCGGGAGTTGAGATCCCCGGCTTCAGCCTCACCCTCAACGGCGACGTGCCGCTGGGCGCGGGACTCAGTTCCTCTGCGTCCGTCGAAGTGGCCAGCATGGTCGCCATTCTGAGCATCACTAGCGCGAAGTTCACTCCGCCGGAAGTAGCCAAGCTCTGCCAACGCGCGGAGAATCACTTCGTCGGCGCTTCCACCGGTATCATGGACCAGTTCATCGCTTGTTGCGGCGCCGAAGACCACGCTTTGCTGCTCGATTGCCGGACCCTTGAGTACCGCCTGGCGCCGATTCCTCCGGATCTCAGTATCGTGATTGCCAACAGCATGGTGAAGCATTCCCACGCGGGGGGTGAGTACAACACCCGCCGCTCCGAAGTGGAAGAAGGCACGCAACTGCTCCGAAGCCATCGCCCGGAGATCAAGCGGCTGCGCGATGCCACGGTCGACGACCTCGAGCGTTGGGGCTATGAGATGCGGCCTGAGGTTCTCAAGCGCTGCCGTCACATTATTACGGAGAACGAACGCACGGTTGCTGCGGCCGATGCGCTGGAAGCCGACGATCTCAAGACGCTCGGCCGGCTGATGTATGCGGCCCACGCCAGCTATCGAGACGATTTCGAGGCCAGTTGCCCGGAGGTCGACATTCTCGTCGATCTGGCCGCGAAAGAAACCGGCTGCATCGGCGCGCGCCTTACCGTCGGAGGATTCGGCGGCTGCACTGTGAACATAGTCGAGAAAGCCCAGGCAGAGGCGTTTTCCTGGCATTTGCGTGAAGGTTATCGCCAGGCTACCGAGATCGCCGCCGACATCTATCTTTGCCACGCTTCGGCGGGAGCGCATCAGATTTAGGCGAAAAAGAAGGGAAGATTATGGTCCAGCTAAACCGCTTGCATCGTTACCATTATGAGTTTTGCAGAACATTTGTGCCTTTTCCATTTTTTGAACGTGCAGGCCGCTTGTTAAACTACCGGCACTGATTTTTTGAATGATTCCCGTTCCATCATACCGAGCAACAGGGCAGGCGGATGGAACGCTCCTGATCCGGTTATCCGGACGGGAGAGCGGCATCGAAACTTGCCGCAAAAACTGGGGTCCTGTAAGTGTTCAGGAGACTTTTATATGAGATTTAACAATTTTCCGCGACTCGTCTCACTCGACTGCGCGGGAAATAACCGTCTGGTTGCATACTTCTCCATGGAAATCGCCGTCAGCCCGGCGATACCCACCTACAGTGGTGGCCTGGGCGTGCTTGCTGGCGATACACTCCGCGCGGCGGCCGATATGGGCCTGCCGCTGGCTGCCGTCACCCTGGCGCATCGCCTCGGATACTTCCGTCAGCACCTGGATGCCAACGGCGTGCAGACTGGCGAATCCCAGCCTTGGAGCCCGGAAAGCATCCTCGCTACCGAAGACCCTATTGTGATGGTGACGATCGAGGGCCGTCCAGTGGCCATCAAGGCCTGGCGCTATGACCTCGAAGGTGTCACCGGTCATAGCATTCCCATCTATTTCCTCGACACCAAACTGGAACAGAACGATCCCCGTGACCAGGTGTTGACCGACCACCTGTACGGTGGCGACAGCGATTACCGCTTACGACAGGAAGCGGTTCTCGGAATGGGCGGCGCACGCATTCTCGCCGCGCTCGACTACCATCCGAAGGTCTATCACATGAATGAAGGCCATGCGGCCCTGCTCACAATGGCGTTGCTCGAGCAGCAGTTGCATGGCGCATCGCTCGAAAGCGCGACCGAAGAGGATCTTGAGGCCGTCCGTCAGCTTTGCGTCTTCACAACCCACACCCCGGTGCCCGCCGGGCACGACCGTTTCTCGGCCGATCAGGCCAGTCGCATCCTTGGCGCAGAACGCGCGCCCCTGCTCGAACGCGTCGGAGCCTTCCACGACGGGCTCCTGAACATGACCTACCTGGCATTGCACTTCTCCCGCTTCGTGAACGGAGTCGCTATGCAACACGGCATCGTATCGCGCGAGATGTTCCCCGAATACTCGATTGAGGCCATCACCAACGGCGTGCATGCTGTCACTTGGACCTCACCGTCCTTCCAGGCTACCTTTGATCGACACCTTCCCCGTTGGCGGCAGGATAACCTCGCCCTGCGCTACGCCATCGATATTCCCGAAACTGAAATCAAAGATGCGCACCTCGAATCGAAACGCGCGCTCATCGCGGCAGTAAGGGATCGCTCCGGCGTTGAACTGCGGCCTGAGATTTTCACCATCGGCTTTGCCCGCCGCGCCGCCACCTACAAGCGGTCCGACCTGCTCTTTACAGACCCCGAGCGCCTGGTACGGTGTGCACAGGAATTCGGCGGCCTGCAGATTCTCTACAGCGGAAAGGCGCATCCCGCCGACGAGCCGGGCAAGGCCATGGTCCGCCATGTCATAGAGCTCGCCAGGCAGCTCAATTCCGATGTGCTTAAGATCGTCTACCTCGAGAACTACGAGTGGAGCCTGGGCGCGCTGCTCACCGGAGGCGTCGATCTCTGGCTGAACACGCCCAAGCGTCCCTACGAAGCCTCGGGGACCAGCGGCATGAAGGCCGCCCTCAACGGAGTCCCCAGCCTGAGCATTCTCGATGGCTGGTGGATCGAGGGCTGGATTGAAGGCGTAACCGGCTGGGCCATCGCCGATCACGACGAAGACGCCAGCGAGGCCAGTTCGCTCTATGAACACCTGGAGCAGGTCATCCTGCCCCTTTACTACCAGCAGCCGGACCAGTGGCGTCGAATCATGCGTTCGACCATCGCCCTGAACGGCTCTTACTTCAACACCCAGCGCATGCTCGAACAATATGTTCAGAACTCTTACTTTCCTGAGAACCTGGTCCAGTCGCCTACAGCGACGCTTGAGCCCAGCCTGGCCAAATAGCATTTCCAGGTGCCTCCAGGAGACAGAACCGTTGCTCTCCTGGGGGAACTCCCATCCCCATTTCGGCGAAGGTTTCGCTGCTACACTTAAGTGGAATTACGTCCTAAGCCTCCGCCTGAAATACTTTAGAGGATTGCCGGCCTTTAGGAACTCCAGAATCGCGGTAGCCGTGCGCTCCGGACCTTGACTAAAGCACAGGAGAAACAAGCGGTGAGCCAGACACTCGTCGAAGAATTGGTCCCCGTCGCCTCGCGGCGTCCGCTTTGCGTCGACCTGGACGGCACCCTAGTTAAAAGCGATACTCTTGTCGATTCCCTGCTCCTACTGGTTCGGACCCATCCGTTGCGTGCCCTGCAGGCTCCCTTATGGCTCAAGGGTGGCAAGGCCGCGCTCAAAGCGCGCGTCTCGTCGCAGGTTCAGCTTGATGCGGCGCATCTTCCCTATAACCGCAAATTGCTGGAATATCTGGAAGAGCAGCGCGGCGAAGGCCGCAAGTTGTATCTCACCACCGGCGCCGACACCGCGTTGGCTCATCGCATCGCGGATCATGTGGGCATCTTCGAAGGGGTCCTCGCCAGCGATGGCACGACCAACCTGACCGGGGACAACAAACTCGAGAGTCTCAACAAGCGTTTCCCGCAGGACGGATTCGACTACATCGGCAACGCGTCGCCCGACGTGCCCTTGCTGGAACAGGCCGGCGAGGCCATGGTGGCCAACCCCAGCCTCTCACTACAAGCTAAGCTTAAATCGCGAAAGATCAGGGTGACCCGTCGGTTTGACGACCAGGCTGCTCCTCTCAAGGTCTTCCTGAAGACGATTCGTCTACACCAATGGGCAAAGAACTTACTCATCTTCGTCCCCTTGCTTCTGGCGCACGCCCTCAAGCTGTCGCTCATCTTCGATACGATAGTGGCATTCCTCTGCTTCAGTCTCTGCGCCTCAGCCACCTACATCGTCAACGACCTCCTCGACGTCGAGGCGGACCGCCGTCATCCAAAAAAGTGCCGTCGCCCATTCGCGGCGGGTGATCTATCTGTTGCAGCCGGCGTGGCCATCCTCGTGATCTTCATGGCTCTGTCGTTCACAGGCGCATTCTTTCTGTCGCGGGCGTTCCTTGGCTGGCTGCTGCTTTACCTGGTTACCACGCTCTCCTATTCCCTGTACCTGAAGCGTGTCGTCCTTATTGATGTCATCCTGCTTTCCGGTCTCTATACTCTGCGACTGCTCGCCGGCGGAGCCGCCGCAAACGTCGAATTCTCACCCTGGCTGGCTGCCTTCTCCATCTTCCTTTTTCTATCGCTTGCCATGGTCAAGCGCTTCAGCGAGCTGCAAAACATTCGTGCCCAGGGCAACACGCTTTCCAACGGCCGCGGTTATCTGCTGGCCGATATCGAACAGATCCGCAGCTTCGGGACAGCCAGCGCCTATGCATCGGTCGTCGTCTTCGCGTTCTACATTTACGGTAGCGCCGCAAGCGGCCTTTATCATCATCCAGGCCGCATGTGGCTCATGACGCCTCTGATGATCCTTTGGCTCAGCCGGGTCTGGCTGCTTGCTTCCCGGGGAGAACTCGACGAGGATCCCGTTATTTTTGCCGTCACCGACCGCATGAGTCTCCTCATCGGAGCGGCCATCGCACTCATCGCCGTTCTCGCCACCCTGTAAGCTAAGAGGAGCAACTCCACCCCATGGCGCAATCAGCTAAGCGTCCCCGCTTTGAAAGCTGGGGCCGCTACCCGACCCTTCAGGCAGACCTCAAGCTCTTGAACTGGACGGGTGACTTCCCGTTGTCCACGCCACCGGCCACGCGCCTGTTGCCTGTCGGCGCCGGACGCAGCTACGGCGACGTCTGTTTGCTGGAAAACGGAACCCTGTTACATACCCGCGGCCTCGACCGGTTTCTGGCTTTCGATCCCGAATCAGGTATTTTGCGTTGCGAGGCGGGAGTTACGCTGGCCGAAATTCTTGATTTCGGAGTCCCACGGGGATTCTTTCTTCCCGTGACGCCGGGGACGAAATACGTCACTGTGGGCGGAGCTATCGCCAATGACATTCACGGCAAGAACCATCACGTGGCTGGGACGTTCGGCCACCATGTGCCGCGCCTCGAGCTGGTCCGCTCCGATGGCACCCGTCTTGTGTGCAGCCCCACGGAAAACGAAGCCTGGTTCGCCGCCACCGTCGGAGGCATGGGGCTTACGGGGCTGATCACCTGGGCTGAGGTCAGGCTGCGGCCCATCGTCTCGCGCAGTATGGATTATATGGGCGAAAAGTTCGTAGGCATCGACGAATTCCTCGCTCTGTCGCAGCAGGCCACCGCCGAGTACACGGTAGCGTGGATCGATTGCGTATCGACAGGCCGGAACTTCGCCCGCGGCATCTTCATGCAGGGCGAACACACGAAGGAGCCCGGTGAGCTGAAGAACAGCCGGCAGCCATGGCTTACCTTCCCTTTCGATCTGCCGGCCTTTGCGCTCAACCGCTTCACTATGTCGGCGTTTAACACCGCCTACTATCACAAGCAATTTTCCAAGCAGAAGACCGCAAAGGTGGACTACGAGCCCTTCTTCTATCCGCTGGACAGCGTGCTGCGCTGGAACCGGATATACGGAAAAAACGGCCTGCTCCAGTTCCAGAACGTCCTTCCGCACCAAGGCGGGCGCGAAGGCATGGTCGAAATCCTCAAGGCGATCACCCGCTCGGGACTCGCTTCCTTTCTCGCTGTCATTAAGTTCTTTGGCGACGTTCCGTCAGTCGGCGCGATGTCCTTTCCAAAGCCCGGCATCATGCTGGCGCTCGATTTCCCGATTCGCCGCGAAGTCAGCTTCGATCTGCTCGACCGTCTGGCCCGCATCACTCTCGAACACGGAGGCCGCATGTACTCGGCAAAGGATGCGCGCATGACCGCCGAACAATATCAGGCGTTTTATCCGCAGTGGCAGGAGTTCGAGCGCTATATCGACCCCGCGTTCGACTCAGCCTTCTGGCAGCGCGTCACCGGGCGGAGGCCGCTCGATGAGTAACGAGAAAATCCCCTCGAATATTCTCGCTCTTGGCGCGACCTCCGCCATCGCCGAAGCCACCCTCCGTCTCTTCGCCGTGCGCGGAGCCCGCTTCTTTCTGGTCGCGCGCAACCCTGACAAGCTGAACGCGGTCGCCAGCGATCTGCTCACGCGCGGCGCAGCTAGTGTCGCCACCCACGTCATGGATCTTGACGACACCCCCGCGCATCCCGCTATGCTGGCCGACGCCGCCGAGAATCTCGGGACCATCGAACTCGCGCTCCTCGCGCACGGAATACTCGGAGATCAGCAAGAGGCCGAGGCCAGCTACTCTGCCACCGAAACCGTCCTCGGCACCAATTTCATGGCGCCGGTCTCGCTGATTACCTGGCTTGCAAACTACTTCGAAGCCTCGCATCAGGGAACGCTGGCCGTCATCTCTTCGGTGGCCGGCGATCGCGGCCGCAAGAGCAACTATGTTTATGGAGCCTCCAAAGGCGCGCTCAACATCTTCCTCGACGGCGTGCGCAACCGCATCGACCGCAGCGGCGTCCACGTGCTCACCATCAAGCCCGGATTCGTCGCCACACCCATGACCGCGCACTTGCCGCAGAACGCGCTCTTCGCTACGCCCGCCAAGGTCGCCGACGGAATCTTCAAAGCGGTAAAGCAGCGGAAAGATGTTGTCTACGTTCCTGCCTTCTGGGCCCTCATCATGCTCATCCTGCGCACAATCCCGCGTCGCATCTTCAAGAAGCTCAACGTCTGAGATTTCAATGGGAGTGAAAAAAATCCTCCTTTGGAACCCATTTCCGCCTGATGAGCTGAATCTGTATCGCCTCATCGGACATCTTTTACTGCATGCCGGGTCCAAAACCAGCTCCAATTCGTCTATTACTTACGCGCCCGCTGTAAACTTTTAACTTGGGAGATCTCGCATCCGGCCACCATGTGCCTTTGTCTCTCGCGGCCGCTGACTCCAGCCGCGCGCGCATCCGCCCGTATCGCGATCGCCGCAGCCGAACATACTTACCCGCGACCTTCATCCGCCGCATTGCTGCCGGATGATGCCAGGAGAAGCTGAAAAGATATGTGGATAGTCCGCCTCGCGTTACGACGGCCCTACACTTTTGTCGTCCTTGCGCTCCTGTTGATGATTCTCGGTCCCCTCGCCGTGCTCAACACGCCGACCGATATCTTTCCGAACATCGATATCCCGGTTGTCTCGATCATCTGGCAGTACACCGGCCTGTCGCCGAACCAGATGGCGAACCGCATCGTGTACCAGAGCGAGCGCACGATGACGACCACCGTCAACGACATCCAGCATATCGAGTCGCAGTCGATGAACGGCATCGGCGTCATCAAGGTCTTCTTCCAGCCCCACGTGAATATCGGCAACGCGGTTGCCCAGGTAACCGCCGTTTGTCAGACCCAGCTGCGTCAGCTTCCGCAAGGCACTACGCCGCCGCTCATCATTCAATACTCGGCATCGAGCGTGCCCATCATTCAGGTCGGTCTCTCCGGCCAGGGGCTGACCGAATCGCAACTCAACGACCTCGGCCTCAACTTTATCCGCACCCAGATGGTCACTGTACAGGGAGCAGGCGTCCCCTATCCCTACGGCGGCAAGCAGCGCCAGGTACAGGTGGATATCGACCTGCCCAAGCTCCAGGCCAAGGGCCTGTCCCCTTCCGATATCGTCACCACCATCAACACGCAGAGCGTCATCCTGCCCTCCGGAACCGCCAAAATCGGTTCTTTCGAATATCTGGTCGAAACCAACAGCGCCCCCGAAAAGGTTGCCGAGCTGAACGACCTGCCCATCCGCTCGGTCAACGGCGCGATGGTCTATGTTCGTGACGTGGCTCACGTGCGCGACGGCTTCCCGCCGCAGACCAATGTCGTCCGCGTCGACGGCCAGCGCGCGTCTTTGATCTCCGTCATTAAAACCGGCGACGCCTCGACCCTCGCCATCGTCGCAGGCGTGCGCGCCAAGCTCGAAACCCTCAAAAATCAGCTGCCCCCGACCCTCAGAATGCAGCCGCTCGGCGATCAATCGATCTTCGTCCGCGCCTCGATCAGCGGCGTCGTGCGCGAGGGCATCATCGCCGCCTGCCTCACTGCCATCATGATCCTTGTGTTTCTGGGCAGCTGGCGCAGTACCCTCATCGTTGCCGTCTCCATCCCGCTGTCGATCCTCACGTCCCTGCTCGTTCTCAGCGCCCTCGGCGAGACCATTAACATCATGACTCTGGGCGGCCTTGCGCTCGCCGTCGGTATTCTTGTCGACGACGCCACCGTCGAAATCGAGAACATCAACCGCAATCTCGAAATGGGCAAGGCCATTGAGCAGGCCATCCTCGACGGAGCCGCGCAGATCGCCGTCCCTGCGCTGGTCGCGACCATCTCCATCTGCATCGTCTTCGTCCCCATGTTCTTTCTGAGCGGTGTGGCGCGCTACCTCTTTGTGCCACTCGCCGAAGCCGTCTCCTTTGCCATGCTCGCCTCTTACCTCCTGTCGCGCACCGTCGTCCCCACCATGGCCAAGTACCTCCTGCAGGAGCACGACGACGAAGCTGAAGAAAGAAAGAGGGCCAGCCGCAATCCTCTGGTCCGCTTCCAGCTTGGCTTCGAGTATTACTTCGAGAAATTCCGCGGCGGCTATCGCCGCATTCTGGAGCTATGCCTCGCGCACTCCGCCGTATTTCTGATCTCCTTCCTGACCTTCGCCGTCGTCTCCGCCGTGTTCCTCTATCCGTACCTCGGTCAGGACTTCTTTCCCTCCGTCGATAGCGGCCAGTTCAAGTTTCACCTCCGCGCCCACACCGGAACCCGTATTGAAGATGTCGCCGATCTCTGCGATCAGGTCGACAACACCATTCGCGAAACCATTCCCAAGAATGAAGTCGAAACCATCATCGACAACATTGGACTCCCCTACAGCGGTCTGAATACTTCGTACTCCAACTCCGGAGCCATCAGCTCCGCCGACGCCGATGTCTCCGTGCAGCTCTCCGAAAAACATGGCCCCACTGACGCCTACGTGCAGAAACTGCGCGCCATCCTGAACCACCGCTTTCCCGGCGTCACCTTCTACACGCTGCCCGTGGACATGGTCACGCAGATCCTCAACTTCGGCCTGCCCGCTCCCATCGATGTCCAGATCGTCGGAAGGGATATGTACGGCAACCGCGCCGTCGCCGAACAGCTGCTGAACAAGATCAAGCACGTTCCCGGCATTGCCGACCTGCGCATCCAGCAGCCCTTCGACAATCCGGAACTAATGATCGATGTGGACCGCACCAAGGCCAGCCAGCTAGGGATGCGGCAAACCGACGTTGCGGGCAGCCTGCTTACTGCATTGAGCGGTAGCTTCCAGACCGCTCCGAACTTCTGGCTTGACCCGAGCACAGGCGTCAGCTACAACATCGCCGTGCAAACGCCGCAATATCTGCTCGACAACATGCAGGACCTCAACAATATGCCGGTCACCCCGGCCAACAGCGTCGCGCCACTTTCGCCTTCCCCTTCGCCGAACGGCGTCGTAGCGACACCGGCCAGCGTGCCCATGGGCGGCCAGCCGGTGCAGATTCTCAGCAACACAGCGTCGATTACACCGCTGACTGAACCCGGCACGGTAACCCACTACGACATTGCGCCGGTCATCGACATCTACGGCAACGTGGTCAATACCGACCTCGCCAGCGTGGCCACGCAAATCGACCAGATCCTCGCCGGGGCCAAAAAGCAGCTCCCGCGCGGTTCGCAGATCGTTGTCCGCGGCCAGGTGCTCACCATGCGCAGGTCGTTCATCGGCCTGCTGGGCGGCCTGGTCTTCTCGATCCTGCTCGTCTATTTGCTCATCGTGGTCAACTTCCAGTCCTGGCTCGATCCCTTCATCATCATCTCCGCGCTACCCGCGGCAATTTCGGGAATCATCTGGTTTCTCTTCATCACACACACACGCCTTAGCGTTCCCGCCCTCACAGGTGCCATCATGTGCATGGGAGTCGCCACTTCCAACTCCATCCTGATCATCAGCTTTGCCCGCGAGCAGCTTGAGGAGACCGTAGGCGATGCACACGAGGCGGCTCTCACCGCAGGTTTCGTGCGCTTCCGCCCGGTTCTCATGACCGCGCTCGCCATGATCATCGGGATGTTTCCGATGGCCCTTGGTCTCGGAGACGGTGGCGAGCAAAACGCCCCTCTCGGGCGCGCCGTCATCGGCGGCCTGCTCTTTGCGACTGTCTCCACCCTCTTCTTTGTGCCAACCTTTTTCAGTGTCCTGCATGGCAGGATCGAGAAACGTCGCCGTAAGCGCGAGGACCGTCCAGACAAAAATCACCCAGAACCGGCGGAGAACTAAACCATGAGCGAACACACCTCTGCACCAACTTCCGGCGCTACCAAGCCCCCCATCTCGGGCGGCAAGGCCATCGTCCTGCTGCTCGTTCTGCTCGTAGTCGCCGTGATTCTTGCGGTGACGGGAATCATCCCTCGCCTCCGGGCGCGGACCACGCTCCAGCAGCAGACCGACTCGCTGGCTGCGCCCGACGTACTGGTTCAGAAGCCTACCCTGGGACAGCCGACCCAGGAACTGATTCTGCCCGGCACCACCCAGGCCTATACCGATTCGCCCATCTACGCCCGCACCAACGGCTATCTCAAGAAGTGGTATTTCGACATCGGAGCGCACGTGAAGCAGGGACAACTGCTTGCCGTCATCGAAAGCCCCGAAGTCGATCAGCAACTCGCCCAGGCCAAACAAGACCTGGCCACAGCCGAGGCCAACGCTGGATACGCCAAGATCCAGGCCGCTCGCTATCAGGAACTGCTCAAGGGCAACGCCGTCGCCCAGCAGGACACCGACAACTTCACTACGCAGCAAGCGGCCACAATCACCCAGGTCAAGTCGGCCGAGGCCAACGTCGCGCGCCTGGAGCAGCTGGTCGGTTTCGAAAACATCTACGCGCCGTTTGACGGCGTAATCACCGCCCGCAACGTTGACATCGGAACCCTCATCAACTCCGGAGCCTCAACCGCCAACAGCGCCGAGCTCTTCCACATGGTGGCGGAAAATGTTCTGCGTATTTATGTAAACGTGCCCCAGGCGTACTCCTATTCCACGGTTCCGGGAGTTATGGCCCAGCTCACCCTCACCGAGAAGCAGGGCAGCACCTACGAGGGCAAAATCGTCCGTACCGCCAAGGCCATCGACCCCACCTCACGCACCCTTCTGGTCGAAGTCGATGTGGACAACCGCAAAGGCGAGCTGTATCCCGGAGCCTACATGCAGGTCCACTTTAAGCTGAGGAATGCGCATCCATCGATGATCATCCCCGTTTCGACGCTGATGTTCCGCACCGAGGGCCTGCGCGTTGCCGTCGTGAATAACAACATCGCGAAACTGGTGCCCATCACCATCGGGCGCGACGACGGCAGATCGGTCGAGGTCGCTTCCGGACTCCAGGACTCTGACGAAGTTATCCAGAACCCGCCCGACTCCCTGATCGATGGCGAGCAGGTACACATCGTCCAGCCGCGCAATACAGGCGAGCCGTCGGAACCAGGCACTTCCCAGCCTGCTCCACCCTCGAACGCGGGGGGAGGCAAGTAAGCATGACCCTCCGTAGCTCAGCTCAGCTTGCCGCGCTCTCGCTTTTGGCCGGACTCGCTCTTTCCGGCTGTACCGTGGGACCGAACTACCAGCGTCCCGCAGCGCTCGCCACTCCAGGAGCGCCCGCGCTCCCCACTGCATTCAAGGAGCTGCCGCCGCCCAATCCTCCCAACGGGACATGGAAGCAGGCCCAGCCCGCCGATGCCGCTCTGAAGGGCAACTGGTGGGAGCTCTACCACGACCCGCAATTGAATTCGCTGGAAGAAAAGGTGGCCGTCTCCAACCAGACACTCAAGGCCGCCTACGAGCAATATCTCCAGGCCCGCGAGCAGGTCAAAGTTGCCCGCTCCAACTATTACCCCACACTCAGTGCAGGGCCGTCGTACTCACGGCAAAAATACTCGGCCAATGAGCCCAGTATCACCAAGGGCCTGACCTATAGCACCTACGCCATCGAGGGCCAGGTCTCGTGGGAGCCCGATCTCTGGGGCCAGATCCGCCGCACCGTCGAGCAGGCCCGCGCCAACTCCCAGGCCAGCGCTGCCGACCTCGCCAATGTCGAGCTGAGCGTCCGCTCCGAGCTGGCCGAGGACTACTTCGAGATGCGCGGCCTCGATCTCCAGAAACAATTGCTGGACAACACCATCCTGGCGGACAGTGACTACCTCGATCTGACCAAAACCCGTTTCAAGGGTGGAGTCGCCACCGACGTCGACGTAGCCCAGGCGGAGACCCAGCTTGAGACGGTAACAGCCCAGGACATCGACGTAGGCGTAGCCCGCGCCCAGTTCGAGCACGCCATCGCCACTCTTATCGGCACCCCGGCGTCCTCGTTCTCCCTGGCCTTCGCCCCACTCAGCCTCGATCTTCCAGCGATTCCGGCCGGAGTTCCGTCAGAGCTGCTGGAGCGCCGTCCCGATATCTCCGGAGCCGAGCGCCGCACCCAGGCCGCCAACGCCCAGATCGGCATCGCCATCTCCGCCTACTACCCCAACGTCACGCTCAATGGTAGCGGTGGCTTCGCAAGCCAGAACGCCGGCACCTGGGTTCAGGGTCCGAGCGCCCTCTGGTCGCTCGGAGGCTCGGCCGTGGAACTGTTATTCGACGCAGGCCGCCGTCACGCCCTGACCAACCAGGCGCGCGAGGCCTACGAGAGTCAGACCGCCAACTACCGGGAGAGTGTACTCAACGCCTTTCAGGAGGTCGAGGACAACCTCGCCGCGCTGCGCATCCTCAACGACGAAGCGGTCACACAGAACTCCGCCGTCAACGCCTCCGTGCGCTCGCTCAACCTCAGCACCAACCGCTACAAAGGTGGAGTCACCACCTACCTCGAAGTCCTTATTGCCCAGACTACGGAGCTCACCAACCAGCGCACCCAGGCCGACATCACCACGCGCCAGTTCGCTGCCAGCGTGCAACTCATTAAAGCCCTTGGCGGAGGATGGGACACTTCCCAGCTGCCAAAATTCTAGGCGGATCGTAATTGGTATGAGGCGGCTCTGGGATGCGCCAGCCTTTGCGCGGTTTCTGGCGAAGGCTGGGAGACGTAGAGCCTTACGGAAGCATCCCTTCAAGGTTCGCATTTCGTGACGACGCCGCAGATCACCATCAATCCGCCGACCGCATCTACGCCGGGTGCTCCATCGTTTGCGAGCTTCGGCGCAAAGGGCGGGAGATTCCTAATCCTCGCGGCCCTCACTCCAGCAGTGTTTTTCTTGCACGGATACCACCCCTTTGCCGACGATGCCGGCATCTATGTCGCTGGCATCCGCAAGCTCGCCCATCCTGCGCTCTACCAAACCGACGCGGCCTTCGTCCTGGCTAGCACGCGTCTTTCCGCCTTCCCGCATTTGCTCGCTGCGACCGTTCGCTTCACTCGAATACCTCTCGAATACGTGCTGCTCGCCGCACATCTGGTGTCGATCTTTGCTTTCCTCCTCGGCTGCTGGACTCTCGCCAGACGCATCTTCGCCTCGACTGCCGCACAGTGGTCTGCCGTCGTTCTTGCCGGTGCCTGCTTCACCTTGCCAGTCGCGGGCACAGCCATCCTGGTCATGGACCCCTACGTCACGTCGCGCTCGTTCTCGACGCCCCTCGGCCTCTTCTCTCTGTCTGCCGCCATTGATCGTAGATGGACGCGAACCGCGCTCTTTCTCTTGCTAGCCACACTCATGCACCCGCTCATGACTCTTTATGCAGCGGTATTCGTCCTTCTTTTCATCCTCATCGACCAAGGCCACACGCGCGCCGCGTCGGGCCTGAGCATCTTTGGAGTCATTGCCTCAGGCGGAATCTATCTGGCGACGTTGCATCTTCCCGTGTCGCCTGCCTACTCACAGGCCGTCCTCAGCCGACGCTATCTCTTTCCCTGGCTATGGCCCGGGTTCGAGTACCTCGGCCTCGCTATACCTGTGCTGCTCTACGCTCTCGCGTTTCGGCGTCTCGGCCCTCAAACTCTCGCCGGCAAACTCTGCCTTACCGCACTCATGCTGGGAACCTCCGCGGGGCTTTCAGCTTTTCTGTTTGTCCATCCTTCGGGACCCTACTTCCTCATGCGCCTGCAACTGCTGCGCAGCTTCCACATCCTCTACATGCTCGCAATTATCCTTCTCGGCGGCTTCATGGGCGAACTTCTCCTAAATCGCTCACCTGGCCAGGCAAAAGCGCAATATCGCTGGGTAGCTTTCGCGCTGTTCGCCGCCGTCATCGGGACTATGCTTTTCTTTCAGCGAGACCGCTATCCTTTCTCTGCCAATATCGAATGGCCAGGTGCGTCCCCGCGCAATCCCTGGCAGCAGACGTTTCTCTGGATTCACGCCAACACGCCTCAGAACGCCGTCTTCGCCGCCAATCCCGAACTGGTATTTTTGAATGGCGAAGATTCTCAGGGCTTCCGCGCAACTACGGACCGGAGT
>Ga0206856_10081_pt1 | contig 34486 bp, 31 predicted proteins | sample Alteio_BWOrgCont_48_FD_152630 | JGI IMG/M metagenome (GOLD analysis project Ga0206856, IMG submission 152630) | Enriched cells from forest soil in Barre Woods Harvard Forest LTER site, Petersham, Massachusetts, United States -... | ecosystem: Environmental > Terrestrial > Soil > Temperate forest >...
TACCAGAATTTTGACCGCCAAAACGCGCGCGTCGAAGTCGTGGACCTGTTTCATTTTCTCGTTTCCATCGCGCAGACCCTCGGCCTGAGCGCCGACGACATTTACCAGGCTTATTTAAAAAAGAACCAAATCAACCACCAGCGCCAGGACAGTGGCTATGTGAAGAAGGACGCGGATGATTCGAGGGGGGTGTGAGTTTGGAGTGCGTGGGCACGACCGCGCTTTGTACGTTGCGCCACATCTGAAGTGGTAATTGCCTTTTCAGGGGTGCCATGATTTTCGGAGAAGAAAAGCTAGGTCGGTCAAGGATGCCCGACCCTACCCGCTGACGCGTATTCGGACGGGCTTGGAGGTAGGGTCGGGCCTCCGGACCGACCTAGCGGTTAACTCGATTTTTCCATTGATTAAATTCACTGCCTAAATTTGTCCAGGCCAACTTCGCCTTTTTAAAATTTCCATACGGCTTTCCAGGAGCAGGGTAGTATTGAAAGGTTAAATTGCCAAATTCTTGTATGGGTAAACGCTGAATGCGTCTTTTTGCCTTTCCGCCTAATACAGCCACAAAACGTGATTTGTTTTTGTTTAGGCATTGTAAATGGCGGAGTAAATAGCGATGAGCGCATTCAAGCTCAATTTCGGTTGAAATAGGAGCAGTTGACTTATATGCCGCACATAAAACAGATTCCGTGATCCAAGTGCGCTTCAGTTGATTTTCCAATTCAAGTCCAGGCCAACATTCAATTAAAATATCGGCAATGTTTTCATGAAATTTTGAATCTTTATGATTTCTAATTGCACCTTCGACGCCGCTAGCCACCTTGGCAATTAATTCATTTGGAGCGAGGCTGTCATTGTACTTTTCATTTTGGCTTTCAGGTGGATTCCCCGGTTCGGCCAAGATTAGAATAAGTTCAATATCAGCTAAGTTACCAAAAGCACCCGTATATCCTCGTGGCATATAGCCCAATTCGGGTTTGTAACAAACATTGGAGCATACACCAGAAAACGATGGGCACTTATAGGCCGATTTAAGAATTTCCAGCAATTCCGCGCAGGGGAGGCTTCCCATTTGGCTATAGTTGAGTATCTCTCACGTGTGGCAATAACCTTTTATAGTTAGATACTAAAATTCCGTGTTCGATTCCCGCCATTACCCCCGTTAACGTCTGCCGATGCCTGCCACCCCCAGCGCAACGGAATTGATGATTAAGCCCACGCGGGCGCGGTATGTGGTGTTGGCGTTGGTGGCGTCGTTGTCGGCGATTTGTTTTATCGAGCGGGCGACGATTTCGCAGGCGGCGCCAGATATTCAGCGTGATCTCGGCATCACGAAGGAACAAATGGGCTGGGTGTTTTCGGCGTTCGTCTTCAGTTATGCGCTTTTTGAAATCCCCATGGGGCGGTGGGGTGACCGCTTTGGGCCGCGCAATATTTTGCTGAAAGTCGTGCTGATGTGGTCGTTCTTTACCGCCGCCACTGGCTGGGTGTGGAATCTCGCTTCACTGACCGTCTGCCGCCTGCTGTTTGGCGCGGGCGAGGGCGGCTGCTTTCCCAACCTGACGAAAATCGTTACCATCTGGCTGCCGTCGAAGGAACGCGGGCGCGCGCAGGGCATGCTGTGGTGCTGCGGGCGCTGGGGCGCGGCCATCGCGCCGTCCATCATGGCGCTGACTTTGACCTTGGTGAGCTGGCGCTGGGCATTTACATTGTTGAGCCTGCTCGGTGTCGTTTGGGCGTTAATTTTTTATTTTTGGTTTCGCGACCGTCCGCGCGGGCATCCGGCAGTGAACGATGCGGAATTGGCCCTGATGGATGGAGCCGACGCCAATGCGCCGAGCGAAGCGCATGTGCCCTGGGGCGAATTTTTTCGACGAAGGTCCATCTGGCTGCTGTGGCTGCAATATTTCTGCATGGCCTATGGCTGGTATTTCTACATCACCTGGCTGCCGACTTATTTGCGCGAAGCTCGGCACGTCGAATTGCAAAACAGTGCGCTGATGGCGGGCTTCCCAACCTTTATGGGCGGCATTGGCTGTTTTGTCGGCGGCTGGTTGATGCAATATTTCGCGAACCGCTGGGGCGATGTCCGCCGCGCGCGGCGCACGGTGGCGGGTGGGGCGATGCTGGTGGCGAGCATCACGATGGTCATCTTCACCGGCATCGGGAACAACGTGCTGGCGGTCGCGGCGCTGGGGGTGGCGAGTTTTTCGGTGGACCTCGTGATGGCCAGCGCGTGGGGTGCGTGCATGGATGTCGGTGGGCGTCACGCGGGGGCGCTGTCCGGCAGCATGAACATGATGGGCAACCTCGGCGGGGTGGCGGGGCCCATTGTCGTGGGACGAATTCTGCAAAACGCGCAAACTACCACGGATGCCATTCCTTCACCCCACGCCTGGACGCTGGCGTTTTTAATCACCGCCGCCGTTTATTTGGTCGGCGCGGCGTGTTGGATATTTATTGATCCGGTAACGCCATTGGAGAAAGAAAATTAAACCATGGAGAGCACAGAGGACACGGAGAAGGTTTTAAAATCCAATCCTCTGTGCCCTCTGTGCCCTCCGTGCTCTCCGTGGTTCAGTTGGTTCTTCTTCGCGTCCTTCGCGCCTTTGCGGTGAAAAAATCCTTTATCCCTAATACGTTGCTCTTCCACCCGTGATGTCAAACGTTGCGCCCGTGGTAAACGAACATTCCTCGGAGCATAGCCACGCGACCATCGCCGCGACTTCCTCCGCCTTGCCGGTCCGGCCGAGCGGAATTTTCGCCACCATGTAGGCGAGGTGCTCTTTGGAAATCTGTGAAAGGATTTCGGTCTCAATCACCGCCGGGGTCACGCAATTCACGCGGATGCCCGTGCCCGCCAGTTCCTTACCCAGTGATTTGGTCAGTCCGATAACGCCTGCCTTGGCCGCGCTGTAGTGCGAGGCGTTCGGGTTGCCCTCCTTGCCGGCGACAGACGCCATGTTGACGATGCGCCCGTAGTTTTTCTCCATCATCAACGGCGTCACCGCATGGCAGCAGTAAAACAGGCCCAACAAATTCAATTCGACCACGGTACGCCATTCCTCGAGCGAACATTCCCACAATTTTTTCGAAACACCCGCGATACCCGCATTGTTGACCAAAATATCCACGGAACCCCAGCGTTTTTTTGCAGAGAGCGCTGCCTTTTTCACCGCTGTGGCATCTGTTATATCCACGACTACGGTTTGCACACGTTTGAGTTTACCTAATTTTTTGGCGGCTGCTTTCAACCGCGCCGCATCCCTGTCCCACACGCTGCAATTGGCCCCCGAGGCCAGCAGGCGCTCGACGATGGCATAACCGATGCCTTTGGCCCCGCCGGTGACGATGGCATTTTTGCCCTGAAGATCGATTTGGTTCACGGTATTCTTTCTGTGAGAAATTTGAAGTTCGGGCAAACAAACAATCAGTTCTGAGCGACCAGCGAATCACTTCAACCGCGTGAGTTCGCCTTGGGCGAGCAGGTATTCATTCGCTTCGCTTTCGCCAGTCGCCAGGCATTTCTGAAAGGAATCGCGTGCGCCGGTTTGGTCTCCACTGATGAGCCGTTTCATGCCAATGTAATAAAACACTGCAGCTTGTTGCTGTCTGACGGCGGCTTCGTCGCCCTTGGCCGCGGCCGCCAAATAAGCGGTCTCGCTCAGGCTGCCGGTGATAAATTGAGCATTCATTTTGGGCCAGCCTTCTTTCAGTCCCGCCACTTCCGTGGCCGAGTTTTCCGACGAGCGGCCCGTCCTAAGCAGCAGCGTGATACGGTAAAGATGGGGGAGTGGATTGATCGAACCGTTCGGTCTTAATGTTATAGCCTGATTAAAGTCGGCCAGCGCACCGTCAAAATCCCCTTGAATTTCACGCGCCACCCCGCGATCGCGGTAGGCGAGAAAATTTTTCGAATCCAGCTTGAGGATTTGATTGAAATCAGCGACGGCACTTTCGTTGTCACCCAGGATCAGACTGGTGTTGGCGCGGTCGGAGAGTGCCGTAAGATCTTCCGGATTTTGTTCAATGACATTGGTTAGATCGGCAATGGCGCCGGCGTAGTCCTTCGCTTTATATTTTTTATGGGCTGAGCCGATCGACGAATCGGTCGGCAAGGGCGGAGGCTGAATATGTACATTGTCGGCCACGGTCCAGTCTTCATCCCCGGGCGAATTTCTGGCGGAGTCTTTGGTCACGCCCGGGCGATCGAAACCCGGGAAATACGGACCCGGTGCGGGCTTGGGCTGCAAGTAGGCAAAGCCGTTTTTCCCATCCACGACCAAGTCCAATCGGCTCAGAGCGTAGAGGCCAATCGTCCCGGCATAATTTCTGATTTCACGGGACTCGCTGGAATCGGCCTCTTGCACCGCCACATCGGTGAGGCTGAGTGCGCCGAGAGCGATTTCGTCTGCCCAGGCAATTTCACCGTCCACGGCTCCCGATTCAGGCGAGTAATAGGTCATCGACACCGAGGGCGCTTGGGGATGGGCTGTGCGCCAAGTCTTCCACTCGGCCGGGGGTAGAGAAACTCCGCTCGGATTCCCAGTGTCCACCATGATTATCCCTGTGGTGCCGTCCGGCCTGGGCAGCTCCAGAAATAAATGGGGATTTTGGCGCACTTTCAATTTCAGCCAGCCAGTTGTTTCTTCGGGTACGTTTGCCACACTGCTTATCGTGCGCTTGTCTCCGTCAAAGACCAGGATGTTGTCACGAATTTCCGCCCAGCCCACCAGCCCATCGACGCCAAGAGAATCAGGCAAATACCACGGAAGTTTTAAAACTTTCAGCGGCGTGGTGAAGGTCTGTCCTCCGAGGGAGACTTGCACTGGATCAGTAGACCCGAGTGCAACGCCTTTATTCATGGATGCTCTGACTTGGGCTTTGACGGAAGGCGGCGTTACTTTCAAGTCGAGGCGGTCAGCTCCGGTACTGAACAACATGGTCGTGGGCGCGCCCGTATCCAGGGCAAAACGCGCAGGCTGGCCATTGATTACGGCGTTTTGGATTTCAACCCTCGTCTGCGGTCCCGCGCTTCCACATCCTGTCAGAAAAATACCTGACAGCAGGCCAACGCCTGCGAAAAGGATGCAATTAAATTCAGGCGTATTTTTCATGATTTAGGAAATGGATGTTGTGGCAAGGTGGGTGAATTTTATTTCTTCCCCAGCATCTTGATATCCTTCATCCAGTCCTCAAACCGGTCAGTCCAGCTGCTGACGGGCAGGTCTTTTATCTCCAGCGCAAAGCCGTGGGCGCCGGTGTTGTAAATATGGAGTTCGGCGGGGATTTTGGCAGCGAGAAAAGCGAGGTAGAGTTTCGCAGCGCTTTCCGCGTGCGGAGCGTCTTCGGTCGTGCCGGCGAGGAATGCGGGTGGGGCGTCCTTGGGCACGACAAAATTGTCCGCTGACGCCGCGCCGGGGTAAATTAGAACCTGGAAGTCGGGACGCGAACTTACGCGCTCAATTGGGTCGGTGGAGTCTGCTTTGCCCGCGTCGTAATGCGCTCCGGCATTTGCGCACACCGCACCGCCGGCCGAAAAGCCCATGATTCCAATTCGTTTCGGGTCCACGCCCCAATCGGCGGCCCGGCTGCGCACGAGGCGGACCGCGCGCAACACGTCGCCCATCGAGGTAGCTTGTGTGTAGGCAGTGAAACCCGGCGTTTTGGCCAGTCGATATTTTACCACAAACGCCGCGACACCAATTTTATTGAGCCATAGCGCGATGTCGCGACCTTCGTGATCGATGGTCAAAGTATTGTCGCCGCCGCCGGGACAGACCATGATGGCCGCGCCGGTGGCGATTTCCTTGGGCGGGAGGAAAACAAAAATCGACGGATAATGCACGGGATTCAAATGCCCGTGCGGGCTACGTGCCGTGGGCGGCGAATAATGTTCCGCGGCAGTCACGCCTTCCGAACCCGGCGCGCCGTTGGGCCAGAGTTGGATTTGCTCCACGTCCGGCCAAGGTTGCACGATAGCCGTTTGGGCGTGGGCTGGTGTGAGGAGCAGCGCAAAAGCAAATAAAGAGGCAAGGGGCAGGTGAAGGTATTTCATGGAGTAAGGGTAAAGACTTTTTAGACAGAATTAACAAAATTTAAGGAATTTAGAAAGCAGTTGGGGAAAGCTGTTTGGGCAATTTCATTAATTCTGTTAATTCTGTCAAAAACTCTTTGGCTAAATCGCTGGGTTTTATTTGCTGGTTGAAGCGGATGATGAACTTTTTGCTGGCACGCCCTGGCTCAGACTTTCGACGGGGGCGGATTCATCGGTCAACAGCGGTGCGTTCAGATAATTGGCCGGAGGTTTGGGTTGGAAACTATCTACGCGGTCCAGGAAGCCGGGGAAAGTCATTTTCTTGGCGTCAACCAGCGCTTGGGCAGTTTTTTTCAAAGTCGCGAGGTCAGTCGTGCCTTTTTTAAGACTGGCGACCATCACAATGTTCAAACTCGATTTGGCCTCAAAAATATACACCTGCGGAAAAACTTCTTTCAGCGTGCGGTAGATGGACGCCACGATGTCGCTCGTGTTAAAGCCTTTGAGGATGGTGATGACGTTATAAGCGAGCACGCCGTCGGGGGCGAGGTGGTCGCGGGCGATTTCAAAAAACTCTTTGGTCACCAGCTCGTACGGGATGCTCGCGCCATAGCGGCCCTGGGTGTAGGCGTCCATGAGGATGGCGTCGTATTTCTCCGGTGCGCGGCGGAGAAATTGCCGTCCGTCAATGACATTCAGTTTTTGCCGGTCATCGAGTTTGTAGGCGAAATATTTTTGCGCGACATCGGCGACCATCGGGTCGATTTCCGCGGTCTCCATTTTTACCTCGGGATGGTAATGCACCATCGCCTTTTGCGTGCTCCCGCCGCCGAGTCCGAGCATGAGGATATTTTTCACGTCCGGTTTCCACAGCCAGATCATTTGGAAATAATCGGTGTATTCGTACTGGCCCGCGTAGGGGTTTCTCACCTCCATGCGCGACTCGTGGGTGTCGTCAAATAACAGCATGCGGTAGCCATCGGAATCCGTAACCGCAATGTTGTGGTAGGGCGACGTGCCAGTGAAGACATAGTCGGTCTCGGTGATGTCGCCATTTTGGCCAAACGCGGAAACCGAGGAGAGAGCAGCGATGGCGCCCGCCCAAAGCAAAAGTTGCTTAATCATGAATGGAAGGTGGGGAAGGGGGTATTGGCACGTCCGGAGGTTGCAACCAGCCATTGAGTGCGACGCACGCCGCGGCCAGCAGCATAATCGCGCCGCCGGTGACGTAAAAGATCGTGGTCAGCGTCGCCGTTTGCAGCAAAAAATAACCGGAGATAAATACGCCCGCAATACTGCCTACGGTGCTCGCGGCGAAAATTAATCCGCTGGCCCGACCGACTTGGGAAAGATTCCGCGCGCAAATTTGCGTCACATAGGGCGAGAGCATCGCCAGCATCACACACGGCAGCAAAAAAACCACGGCGCTGCCCAACACAGGGTCGAGCACCTGGCGGAAAGGCGTCAGCGGTTGGTTAACCGGCGTGCTGACAAGGTTGATGAGTCGGTCGGCAAAATGCGGAATATAAAAAGTAAAAATACCGGCCGGAGCCAGCAGCCACGCCAGTTTGCCAAGTTTCCGCCAGCGGTCGGCCAGAATGCCGCCCCAATAATAACCCAGCGCCAGTGCGACCATTACTAATCCTATTTGGTTGACCCATACGTAGTAAGACGTGCCGAAATATTTCGCCAAGAAGCGCGTGCCCACGATTTCCAATACCATGATGGCAAAACCACCCACAAAGACAATGGCTGCGGCCGCGAGGGATTGCATAAAGAGCTAGGCTACCGCAGGGACGGTTGAGCTCAAAGCTTTTTAACCGCCAAAAGATGCGGTGGCTTTGGCTCGCCTTGAGCCGGAAGCTGGCGAAAATCCCGCTGATGCCCGCCCTCGCCCTCCACCTGACCAAGCGCGCCGCGGACGAGTACGTCCTGACCTGCGTGCGTCCGGATGGCTCCATTGCGCGGCAACATTATCGCGGCCCCACGGCGATGTTTTTTCCCAAACATGATTTGACTCATTATGTGGTCGAGACCGCGTTAGGGATGAAGCGGGGCTTTTATGGGTTGGTGGCGGAAGGCTGGAATTTGGCCGATTTCGGCACGCCCTGGCTGCGAGGGAAACCACCGGCCGAGGCCGATCCGGTGGAGGATGTGGTGCAATTACTCGACCGCGAGATGGGTAACCAACAACCTTGGACGGCGGCGGAATTCAACGGTTTCCTCGCGCAGTTTCAAACGCAGCATCTCGCCGCACGTCCTGTTGTGTGGGTGACGGCTGAAATGCTCAATTCAATCCGTGTACGCATCCACGAACTTGTCTCGCGATGGCTCGCTCTGCCGGTTGGGCAGACCATGGAGCTTGCTTTCCCGCTCGCAGAAGAGAAGGTTTTAGGGTAATCTTCCTTAATTCCTCCCGATGAGTGGACTGCGTGAAATCAAGAATTGCCGCCAGGTGCGTGGCGAACTTCCCCGCCGATGGTTTTCTGCCGACAACCTTGAGTTGATTGTCTGGTGTGACCGGAAAGGCGAGCCGGTGGGATTTCAATTCTGTTACCAAGATCGACGTAAAGAGCGGGCACTAACCTGGAAGCCGGATATGGGCTTTGAACACGCGACGGTGGATGATGGCGAAAGCAGTCCGGGGGTGAGCTACAAAGGGACGCCGATTCTTAATCCTGATGGCCCCATTGATTTTCCGCGTTTGCAAAAACTATTTGCGGCGGCGGGTGGGGAACTGCCCGCGAACATCGCCGAATTTGTGTCAACCAGACTGGCTGAGCCGACTCAATTGCCCAAAAGCTGATTGAGGCTTTGGATCGAAATAGATGGCTTCGCTTTCAAGACGGAGCGCAGTTCCTCAATTTTATCCGGCGAACCCGAGAACATATCATCCGGATAAGTGCGGTGATCTTTGATTTGGTCGTAGATTTCCTTTTCCAAATATAAATTCGCGCCAAAGCCCGCGAGGTATTGCAGGCGTAGATCCTGGTCGCGATTGATGGGCGACGTACGCAGCCAGGCGGCCATGTCATTGCCCGAACCGCCATAGGTTTTCAGTAAATCCATCGAAGAATTAAAGCCCACATCTTGCATGGAGTGCAGGGCGGCGGCATACTGCGGCGTGCTCAGACGCGTTTCGATATCGTCCACATTGTAAGTGGCTGGGTTGGCCTCGCCGAGCACGATGGCGTCGTACCCATCGCCGCCACTGTCGTTGCTCCACAGCGTGCCCTCGGGAAATACGGTAAAGAACGTTTTCAATTCGCTTTGGACCACGGCCGTAGTGCTTTCATAGAGCGGGACCCACTGCGTCACCATGCCGCCGGGGTTCAAGTGGTCTTTGCATAATTGAAAATATTCCTGGGTGTACAATACCGCTGAACCTTTCACCCACGGGTGGATGGGGTCCGAGGTGATGATGTCGAATTTATCCTTGGTCGTCAGCATGTAGTGCCGGCCATCGTCGTAGACTACCTCGACTTTCTTGCCATTCACCATGTGCGGATTTTCTTTCGCGATGCCGTCCACAATGTGGTAATTTTGTTCGCCGAAGTAGGGCGTGACGAATTGCGGGATACGCGGCTCGATTTCACAAATGACGATACGCTCGATGCTCGGATACTGGGTAAAGGTGCCCGCCGTCACCCCCGCACCGCAACCGACAATGAGCACCGACTTGGGTGCTTTTTGCAGCAGCGCCGGCACATGGCCTAACATCCGCTGCAAGCGCATGTCTTGGCCCAGGGTCGAGGCTTCGATTTTGCCGCTGACGTGGAAATTGCGCGTGCCGTCGGAACTTTGCGAAACGGCGACCGATGAATTCATGCCTTCGCCAACGTAGAGAAACTCCGGCAACGGTAAATTTTTGAGCAGATTGCGCCCGTAACCGACCACGCCGTCGGGAATTTTATCCATTTTCCAGCCGAGGAACCCCAAAAACCCGCAAACGAAAATCAAAGCCGCACCACGCGCGGCAATCGCCAAGACATCGGACTTTGCTTTTGCGTCTTCAGCATTGTCGCGTCGATTTGAAAGGAGCATCAATACCCCGGCTACAATCGCCAATCCAAGCAGGCCGCGCTCGGCGCTCAGAGTTCCATACAGCGGAATGATGACGAGGCTGAAAATCAATGAGCCCAAAATCGCGCCCACGGTGTTGGCGGCATACACGCCACCGACTAGTTTACCTGGATCCTGCCCGCGTGTGGCGGCGGCGGCCAGCGCCAGGGGGAAACTCGCGCCCCAGCACAAGGCCGGCGGCAACACCACCCAGAGGCAGCGCACGAAATCGAGTTGAAAATTAAGCCATGGCTGCCACGAGGTCGACGGGTCAGTTACGGTTCCGAGCCCCACATCGATGGGCCAGTAGGGCAGGGAGTCGGCAATCATGTAGGCCGACCACGCGATGGCTGCGGCCAAAAGCAATTGCGTGCAGCCCAGCCAAAAGCGCGGTTTCTGCGAATCCCGCGCACACCACGATCCGATGCTGCTGCCAAGGCCGAGCCCAATCAGAAACACCGCGAGAATCACCGAAAAAGTATAAACCGTGCCGCCCAACAGCAGCGAAAGCAACCGCGTCCATACTACTTCCGCACCAAGCGCAGACATTCCGGACAATCCTATTACAATGTAGGCCAGAGATACGCCTTTAGCTCGTGGATCGGGTTTCGACAAAATTTTATCTGCAGCCTGGGTTTCATCCACCGGCAACTGGCTGTCCAGTCCGAGGCCAAGCAATGCGACACAAAAATTAATGCCCACGGCGGCATAGGTCGCGACCGCCATGTCATGCACGCGCAGCAAATAAAATCCCGCCAAAAGCGAACCAAACACCGCGCCCGCGATATTTCCGCCGTAAAAAAATCCCAGCCATGACACACCTTCGGGAGTCGACTCCAAGCGCCGCGAAATCGCGGGCAAGGTGGCACCCATCAACAACGTCGGCGGCAGCAGGCAAATGGCGCTCACCACCCCGCGCAGAAATATGCTGAACATTCCCGGTTGCGCGCCGACGAGGTAAATTTTTTCCAGCACCGGCATGCCAAACAGCACGGCCAGCCCCAGCAAACCGATGCAAAATTCCAGCAGCGCATAGACGCGCAGTGGTCGGTGCTTCGGCGACAACACACGGGCCAGCAACCAACTGCCCAGGCACATGCCGCCCATGAAAGTCCCCAGCAACACGCCGAGGGAGACCGCCGTTGCGCCAATCACCAGTTGCAGCATCTGGAACCAGACGATCTCGTAAATCAGCGCGGCGCAACCGCTGCCCACAAACAACAGGAGCACCCACGGCAGGTAGCGGCGCGACTCCAGTGGCGCGGCAGTGGACGGGGTGGGATTACTCATGAATTAAAAGATGAAATTCGCCAAATATGGCTGCGGAGCGGGTAAGACGGGATTGAACCGCGCCGCCGGGCAAAGGTTGCGCGGTTACTTGCTGCGCACGGCGCGCCAGACGCGCAGGCACGAGGCCACGAGTTTCGGAAATTCCTTCAGCGGCACCTGGCTGGGCCCGTCGGAAATCGCGTGCTTGGGATCGGGGTGGGTTTCGATAAAAAGTCCGTCCGCGCCAGCGGCCAGCGCTGCGCGCGCCAGCGGCGGCACAAATTCGCGCTGCCCGCCGGAGGCTCCGCCCGCTGCGCCAGGCAGTTGCACGCTGTGCGTGGCGTCAAAAATCGTCGGGTGGCCGTGTTCGCGCATGATGCTGAACGAGCGCATGTCCACCACCAGATTTTGGTAGCCGAAAGTTGAGCCGCGTTCTGTCTGCCAAATTTCGCGTGCGCCGCCTTCGACCAGTTTGTTCACGACAAACTGCATTTCATAGGGCGACAGAAACTGGCCCTTTTTGACATTTACACAACGCTTGGTCGCAGCGGCGGCCAGGAGCAAATCCGTCTGCCGGCACAAAAACGCCGGGATTTGCAGTACATCGCAGACCTTGCCCACGGCCTTCGCCTGGTTGGCATTATGGAAATCCGTCAGCACCAGAAAGCCGTATTTTTTTTTGACGTCGGCAAGGAGTTTCAGTCCGTCGTCCAGCCCCGGTCCGCGCAGTCCTTTCAAGGAGGTACGGTTGGCCTTGTCGAACGAGCCTTTGAAGACGATGTTCAGGTCCGGTTCCTGGTCGCGCAGGCCGGCCAGGACATCGGCCACGGCGTGGCAAATGGCTTCGCTTTCCAGCGAGCAGGGCCCGGCGATCAACAGCAGGCGTTGGGGATCAAACAGCATCCTTCAGAATTAACGGCAAAGTCCCGTCCCCGGCGATTAAAAATTTGCGCTCCGCCGGGGGCCTTTTTACAGTTCTGGCATGAGCGAAACCACCTCGACTTGCGGCAAAACCTTCGAAGGCGGCGCAGTCGGCTTCATTGGCCTCGGCGTCATGGGCCGCAGTCTGGCTGGGCATTTGCTCACGGCAGGCTACCCGGTCGTCGTTTACACGCGAACCAAGGCGACTGCCGAACCTGCGGTGGCCGCCGGTGCCCAATGGGCCGCCACTCCGGCGGAACTTGCCCCGCGCTGCAAACTGATTTTCACCATGGTTGGGTTTCCTGCCGACGTGGAGGAGGTTTTCCTCGGCGCGCATGGCTTGGTCAATACGGCTGGCCCAGGCACGCTGCTGGTCGACCTCACCACTTCTACACCCGCGCTCGCGAAGAAAATTGCCGCGGCTGCCGCCGCCCATAACCTCGCCGCGCTCGATGCGCCGGTGACGGGCGGGGACGTCGGTGCCAAGAACGCCAAGCTGTCGATCATGGTCGGCGGCGATACAGCGGCCTTTGCGCGGGCGGAGCCGGTCTTGCGCTTGTTCGGGCCGACGATCGTTCATCATGGCTCAGCGGGCAGCGGCCAGCACGCCAAGATGTGCAACCAGATCATGATCGCCTGCACGATGGTGGGGATGTGCGAAGCGCTGGCCTACGCCAAGGGCGCGGGACTCGATGCGCAGAAAATGCTCCAGAGCACCAGCGGCGGCGGCGCGGCGAGCTGGTCGCTGACCAGCCTCGCGCCCCGGATTCTGGCGGGCAATTTTGCGCCCGGCTTTTATGTAAAGCACTTTTGCAAGGACCTCGCCATCGCGCTCGCCTCGGCCAAAGAAATGGGCCTCGACCTCCCCGGCCTCACCCTTGGCGAAAAACTCTACCGCGACCTCGCCGCCGCGGGCCATGCCGACGACGGAACGCAAGCGCTGTGGAAGTTGTATGAGGGGAAGATGGGGAAGGGGTAAATATGAATATTTTAAATCGGATAACGTCGGCTTTTTCTCCAATTCGAAAAGTTACAGACTTTGAAGAACTGGTTTACAGCTCTTTTTTACCATTAGCCAGTCGTCACAAGCTTCGATTAAGAAAACTCCGTGAAGGAATTTTTCAAATTGATGGAATAGGGTTTCACTTGAGAATTCGTAAGGGAACTGGTCATCGGGCGGATTTTTTGGTTACGGTTTTGCCTGCAAAATATGAATCGGTTGCCCTCGAGAAACTAGAAGGTGAAATCGGGCTTGGCGTAATTGTTGAATTTAATGGAGCTGCAGGCATCAATACCGAGAAATTAAACTCAGAGGCTTTCATGAAAGCTGCTGAGAATTCGGAAAAGTATTGTTTGCCCTATCTTTTAGGCACGAAATCTGACTTCGATGGCATTTTGACTTTTGTTGAAAAGAAAATTGAAAAGCATAGAAATCAGTCCCGCAGGGACGACCGAAAATAGCCCAGTCATTTATGGCTGGGTGGGTTGAAGGAAAATAAATCGAGTCCCGTAAGGGACGAAAGAAAGCCTTTATTCATCCACGCATTATTCTGTCGTCCCTGCGGGACTTGTTCAATTTATATCTTATCTCCCAGCGTTGAAACGCTGGGCTATTTTCTATCGCCCTGCCGGGCTCAGAACAGCAATAAGGGCAGCAAGACTGTGCCCCTACATCCAAACGGGACAAGTCCAAATACAAGGTCGCGATCCAGAGACTTAATCATGCCGAGGAACGGCATCGCGCAAGCGCGAGCCCTACGCAGGATAACTAAAAAAAACACCGCCGGTCTCTGGTGAAACCGGCGGCGTGTTTAAGGCCGAAAAAACTTTGATTCGTTCAGCTTACTTGCCTGCGCCAGCGGGCTGGCTGAGTTGCTTCAGCAATTCCGGAGACAAGCCACCCACGCTATCCGAGGGCGAGGGCGGGGGCGCGGCCTTGATGTCCTTGATTTCCGTTTCGAACACGAGCGTCGAACCGGGAGGAATTGCGCCGCCGCCAACATCGCGGTCGCCGTACCCGAGCTTGGCCGGGATGTAGAGCTTGATCTTGCCGCCTTTGCCGACGAGCTGCAGCCCTTCGGTCCAGCCGGGGATCACGCCATCCACCGGAAAGTCACGGGTGGGTTCTTTGTCGTCGGTCTGGTCAAACACCTTGCCGTCGATGAACGTGCCCTTATACGCCACGGTCACGATGTCCGTGGTCTTGGGCTTGGGATCTGTGCCTGCCACCACGATTTCATAATAGAGACCGCTGGCGGTTTTCTTGACGTTCGGATTTTTGTCGAGATCGGCAAAAAACTTGTCGGAAATTTCCTTCTGTTTGGCCACGGATTCCGCAGTGACTTTGTCCGCGCGGGCGGTGAGGTAGCTCTGCACCTTGGTGGCGACATCGGGTCCGCCGGGCATGTCCGTCGGGTTCGCGCCGGAAGTAATGGCGATTTTCATGCCAGCGGCGATTTCGTCGATTTCCCCTGGGGTTAGGCTGAGGGCTTTGACTCCCGCGCGCTGGCCAATGACCCAACCGTAGGCCGTAAAGTAAGACTTCGCGTCATCCGCGGAAACCTTGGACAAATCCATGGGCGGGGGTTCGGCAGCAGCGCTGGGGTCGCCGCCGGGCATTCCCGGTTGGGCCAGCAGTGGGGTCAACAGAGCCGCAGCAACGGCGAGTGAGGCGACCGCCCAGGCGGCGCGATATTTCTTTTGCATAATCTACGGAGGGTTGGTGGGTGGACGAGGGAACCGATAAATGTACGCCTGCTACCGTTAGGCAGGGGCGCGGAACCGTCAATATTTACACAACAGCCCCGTTTTGCCAAGTGCAAATGAGCGGGGGGTATGCTTAAACCTTGGCCACCGGCGGTTTGTAACCCCAGAGGTGCCGGTCTTTGATAATCGCGGCGGCCTGGGGCGGCATCATCGTTTCCCAGGTGGGGTCGCCCTCGCCGATTTTCTTTAAAACATCTCGTGAGAAAATTCCCAGGTTTTGCGAATGGTAGCCCAGCAACGGCTCGATGTAATGGTTCTCCAGCAGGTAGGCGTACAAGTTGCGAAGGTGGATTTTGACCTGCAAATTCTGCGCAGTGATAAGCCAGTCCCCCGGCATGGGCATGCCAAAAGGCGGGCGCGTGCCGGATTCCTCGGCCTTGCCCGCTTGCTCGGCGATGTAACGATTATACCCCGAGCCTTTCATCGGATACACATACATCCGGGTATTTTCCTTAAACAGCCGTCCACAGGCCTCCAAGATGCCGCCCGGCAGGTTTTCGTAGTACTGTTCGTTAAAGACTTCGAGCAGGTTGTTGATGCCCAGCGCAATGCCGACCATCTTTTTGGTGAAGCGGCGGAAGTAGTCCGTGAGTCGGAAGAATTCCGAGTAATTGGAAATCAACACATGGTAGCCCAGTGCGGCGAGAGTGTCGACCCGTGCGAGGAAATCGTCGTGGTTAAGTTCACCGCCCGCCAGCAGGTTGTGCATGGTGATTTCCAGCAACACCACCACGTCCTCGCCGCGGTTTTTTTCCTCCTGCAAAAATTGCGCCCCCGCAGCGTCCAGCATGTCGATATTGACATGAGTGACCGGGCGGAACGACCCGCGCTCCACCAAAATGGCCTTCTTGTACAAAATCTCCGACGGTTGCAGCACATGCCGGTCGGGCGAATACATCACCGCGTTGGTCAGCCCGTGCTTGACTAGGTAGAGGCACACGGAGCGGTTTTCGACATGGAGAAAGTCCGGACCGTTAAACTCGATCATGTCCACTTCGATGCGCGCGATGCCCAGGTTATCTGCCAGCGAGACGATGAAATCCTCGATGTTCAGATGCTTGATGAACGCGCCATAGACCAGGTTCACACCGATGACGCCCAGGGCGTCCTGCTGCGCGACGGCCGTTTTGTCCCACATGCGCACATGGATGATGATGTCGCTCGGCGCGCCGTGGGGCTCCAGTTGGAAACGCATGCCCATCCAGCCGTGGCAATCGCCCGTGCCCTTGTAGTTGGCGGCGGAGACGGTGTTGGCGTAGACGAAAAACGTGCTGCGGTCGCCCCGCGTTTCATTGAGCCGCTCGGTCAGCAACTGGTATTCGTGGTCGAGCATCTGCTGCAAACGCTCGCGCGATACATAGCGATGCGCCTTGCCGTAAATGTCGTCGCTGAACTTCATGTCGTAGGCCGACATGCTCTTGGCGATGGTGCCCGCCGCGCCCCCGGCCTGGAAAAACTGCCGCGCGACCTCCTGGCCCGCGCCGATTTCGGCAAATGTGCCGTAGATTTTGGGGTCGAGGTTGATGGCCAGCGCCTTTTGGCTGGTGTTCAATTTCGCGGGTTTGTTCGGGTCGTCACTCATGGAAATGGGAGGAGGCAGGTGGCAGCATACAGCATTTTTTGGGAAAATACAGCACGCAGAATGCCCAACCAGCCTAAACCCCGCTCCAGCCCGAAACTCAACCGTATTCTTTTCAACATTTGGGTGACGAAGGACAGAGTACTCGGTGGTTGGCCGGTTTTCGTGCGTCGAATTACCACGAATTCTGTCTCCTTGCAGTTTAGGCTCCAAATGGTAAACTGGCCCGATGCGCTTTTTTTTCAAGTCCGTCGCGGCCAACTTGGTCGCCATCCTGATCACCTTCTTTGTGCTGGGCATGGTGGGGTTGGTGGGAGTCATTATTTGCCTTAAAGTCGCAGCCTCCGGTGTGGCCCACCATGAAACGACCGTGCATGACAAGTCCGTCCTCGTTTTCGACATGGATGTCGCCATCACCGACGCCCCCGAGCATGGCAGCCCCGGCTTAAATGTCTCCAGCCTGACTGGTGGCGGCAGCAGCCCGCGCCTGACTGTGTACGAAATCGTCAAAGCCATCGACCAGGCCGCCAAAGACGACAAAATCGTCGCCATCTACATGAGCGGCAGTCTCGACACCGACAACGCCGCCTCCGGCTACGCCGCGTTGCGCGAAGTGCGCCAGGCGCTTGAGCGTTTCAAAGCCAGCGGCAAAAAAATCTACGCCTATCTCGACGAGCCGACGGTCAAGGATTACTACCTCGTTTCCGTCGCCAATGAAATTTCCCTCAATCCCTTCGGTGTGCTCAGCATCAACGGCATCGGCGCCGAGTCTTTCTATCTACGCGACGCTCTGCAAAAATACGGCGTCGGCGTGCAAGTCACCCGCGTGGGCAAGTACAAATCCTACGTGGAAATGTTCACGGAAGACCACATGAGCGATGCCGATCGTGAGCAACTCACCAAATTGCTCGGCGGCATCTGGACCAATCTGGTCGGCGACCTGGCCGCCAGCCGCAAGCTTCCGGTCGACGACCTGAAAAATTTGACCAACCAACCCGGCGTCTTTCTTGCCTCCGACGCCCTCAAGGACAAGCTGGTGGACAAGCTGGCCTACCTCGATGAAATCATCGACAAGCTGGAGGACGTTGGTGCGTATGACGAAACTAACGACACCTTTTACCAAGTCGCGATGTCCACCTATGCGGACAAGCTTGAAACTGATCGGATCCAGGCTACCAAGAGCGCTTCTTCCGACAAAATCGCGGTCGTGTATGCCGAGGGCGAAATTGTGGATGGCGGCAGCGGCGCGGACAATGTCGGCGGCGACGATTTAGCTTCCACCCTCCGCGAAGTGCGCGGGGACAAGGATGTGAAAGCCGTGGTCCTGCGCGTCAACAGCCCCGGCGGCAGCGTGCTTGCCAGCGAAGTCATCCAGCGCGAAATCCGCAAATTGCGCGAGGAAAAGAAGCCAGTCGTCGTCTCCATGGGCACATATGCGGCCAGCGGTGGTTACTGGATTTCTGCCTATGGCGATTATATTTTCGCGGAACCGACCACCGTCACTGGCTCCATCGGCGTGTTCGGCCTCAAATTTAATATCAAGGACATCGCGAACGAACATGGGGTCGCATTTGACGGCGTCAAAACCGCGCCCTTTGCGGATGTGGATACCATGACGCGCCCGTGGAATCCCGATGAGCAAAAACTCGCGCAGACGCTGGTGGATAATATTTACGACTCATTCATTCATAAGGTGTCCGAAGGCCGCAAAATACCGGAAGATAAAGTTTACGAAATCGCCCAGGGCCGGGTGTGGACCGGCGCCGATGCCAAAGACCTCGGCTTGGTGGATGCCCTTGGCGGCCTAGGCGACGCCATCAAAAAGGCTGAAGAGCTGGGTAAGTTAAAGGGCAAAACCTGGAACCTTCAGGAATTTCCGGAAAAACAATCGCCGCTGGATGCCATTGTGCAGGTCTTGACCCAAGGCAACGAGCCTTCCCCGGTGTCCAAACTTTCGCCGAGTCTTAATTTTGTAACGACCGGCCATGATCCCATGTCCGCTTCATTGCGCCAAATGCAGACGCAATGGAATTTTGTCCGCACCTTCAACGACCCCCGCGGCCTTTATGTGCGTCTGCCGTATTTGTTGAATTTTTAAGTTCGCTGGGAAGAAATAATCGGAGAGTGGGGTCGGTAATGCATTTTTCGCCTTCGTCACAATTTTGTGGCTGGCGTGTTTCGTGCTTTCCCCGGAGGAAATTACCCCTAATGTAGGCGGCTCAACCTTACTTTCCATGAGCAAGAAAAGCATCAAGTCCAGCGGCAATAATCGCGGCAAAGTGGTCATCATTGGCGCCGGTGGCGTCGGCGGCGTGGTCGCGCACAAGGTCGCGCAGGCCGCCGAACATTTCCCGGAGGTCGTTCTGGCTTCGCGCACTTTGTCCAAGTGTCAGGCCATCGCCAAGCAGCTCCCGCGCGCCATCCGCACTGCGGCCATTGATGCCGACAATGTCCCGGCGCTCACCAAGTTTCTCAAAAAGGAAAAACCCTTCCTCGTCATCAACGTCGCGCTGCCGTACCAGGACCTGCCGATCATGGACGCCTGCCTGGCCGCCGGGGTGCATTATCTCGACACGGCGAACTATGAACCGCCGAATATCGCCAAGTTCGAATACAAATGGCAATGGGCCTATCAGGAAAAATTCCAGAAGGCCGGCCTCATGGCGCTGCTTGGCTCCGGTTTTGACCCGGGCGTAACCAACGTCTTTTGCGCCTACGCCCAGAAAAAGCTTTTCGACCGCATTGAGCAAATCGACATCCTCGACGCCAATGCCGGCGACCACGGCCTGCCCTTTGCCACGAACTTTAATCCCGAAATCAACCTGCGTGAAGTCTCCGCCCGCGGTCGCTATTTTGAGCACGGCGAATGGGTCGAGACCGAGCCGCTTTCCTGGAGCCGCACGTTCGACTTCCCCGCCATCGGCCCGAAGAAATGTTTCCTCCTCTATCACGAGGAATTGGAATCGCTCGCCAAATTCATTCCAGGGGTCAAGCGCCTGCGTTTTTGGATGACGTTTTCCGACAACTATATGAACCACATGCGCGCGCTGCAAAATGTGGGCATGTTGGGCATCGCGCCGGTTGAACATCAGGGCCATTCCATCATTCCCATCCAATTTTTGAAAACGTTGCTGCCCGATCCGGCATCGCTTGGTCCGCGCACCAAGGGCAAGACGAACATCGGCTGCCTCGTCGAAGGCACGAAGAACGGCAAAAAGCGCCGCGCCTACATCTATAATGTGTGTGACCACCAGGAATGTTTCCGCGAAGTCCAGTCGCAGGCCATTAGCTACACGACGGGCGTGCCGGCAGTCGTCGGCGCGATCATGATGGTCACCGGCCAATGGCTCAAACCGGGCGTGTGGAATATGGAGCAACTCGACCCCGAGCCGTTCCTGACCGAACTCGCCCGCCGCGGTTTGCCCTGGCAAGTCATGGAAATGCCGGTGGAGTAAATTTTCATGTCCCAAAATCCCACGCCGCCGCTGACGCCGGATCGCCTGCGCCAGTTCGCCTCGCTCGACTACGCACGCCTGCCGTCGCCGTGTTATGTCGTGCATTTGGGGATGCTCGAAGATAATTGCCGACTACTGGCCGACGTCGCCAAACGTGCTGGTTGCAAAATCCTCCTCGCGCAAAAGGGTTTTTCGATGCCCGCGGCGTACCCGCTCATCGCCAAATATCTCCCTGGCACCACATCAAGCGGATTGCACGAGGCTCTGCTCGCCCACGAATTTTTTCATGGCGAGGTTCACGTTTACGGCGTGGCCTTCAAGGATGAGGAACTCGATCACTTGCTTGGCTACGCCCACACGCTGGTTTTCAATTCTCCCGCGCAATGGCGCCGATTTCGAGATAAAGTCCGCGCAGCGCCACATCACATCGAAGCCGGCCTGCGGGTGAACCCGGAATATTCGGAAGTCGAAACCGATTTGTACAATCCCTGCGCGCCGTGTTCGCGTTTGGGCACGCTACGCTCCGAAATTCAACTTGGTGATCTCGATGGCCTCGACGGCCTTCATTTCCACACGCTGTGCGAACAGGACAGCGACGCGCTCGAACACACCGTCGCGGCATTTGAGAAAAAGTTTGGCGAATTTTTCCCGAAACTCAAATGGGTGAATTTCGGCGGAGGTCATCATATCACACGTCCGGGTTACGACCTTGAGCGCCTAATTCGCGTCGTCCGCGATTTCCGCGCCAAACACAAACTCGAAGTTTACCTCGAACCCGGCGAGGCCATTGCGCTGCATACCGGCGCGCTCACCGGCACGGTGCTCGATCTCCCGCACAACGCCATGCCGCTGGCCATTCTCGACGTTTCTGCCACCGCGCATATGCCTGACGTTTTGGAAATGCCTTATCGCCCGGCCATACTCGACGCGGCAGAGCCAAACAAACTCCCGCACACCTACCGCCTCGGCGGGCCGACTTGTTTGGCGGGCGATGTGATAGGGGATTATTCTTTTGCGAAGCCGTTACAAATCGGCGACCGTGTGACCTTCCTCGATATGGCGCACTACACCATGGTCAAGACGACGACCTTCAACGGCGTGCCGTTGCCTTCCATCGCCGTGTATGATCCAGCCGTGAAAGATTTCCGAATCATCGCCCGGTTTGGTTATGCAGACTACCGCCGGCGGTTGGGCTAATTCTGGGGTTGTCTCCGCCAGTTTATGGGGTTTTTCCATTCTTGCACAGAATAGGCCTCCCAAGTACGCTTCACCTTGTTGTGCTGCCGTTAAAGACTAAATCGGCTGAAGTTGCTCTGGCTCCCTCGATGCCCACTTTGGGCCTCGACGACCACCCATTTTTCCAGGGCCTGGAACGGACGAATGTGCAAGCGCTGGCCGCGGCCGCGACCATCCGTCGCTACGAAGACGGCCAGGTCATCTTTGAGGAAGGGGGCGAATCCGATGCGCTTTTTTTGGTGCTCGACGGACGCGTGGCTTTTGAGAAATCCGTGCCCGGCAATAAATGGCGCGTCATCAGCTACGCGGAATCCGGCGACTTTTTCGGCGAAATCGGCGTGCTGACTGGCGCACCGCGCGCGTTGCGGGCCTGCGCGGCCTCCGGCTCGGCCTTCATTGCCCGCCTGCCGCGGGAAGAACTGCGCGAATTTATCCGCCGCACCCCCGGCCCCATCGACCAGATTCTCCAGTCCATCGTCAGCCATCTGCACCATACCACGCGTCATTACGTGGACGAAATGCTGCGGCAGGAAAAAATGTCGCTCGTGGGCAATATGGTCAGCTCCATCATTCACGATTTCAAAAATCCCTTTACGCTCATTAGTCTCGGTGCGCAGATGATCGCCTCGCAGCACAAGGACCCCCGCACGCAAAAACTGTGCGACAACATGAACCGGCACATCCAGCGCATGGTCGACATGGCGAACGAAGTCAGCGAATTCGCCCGGGGAATTCAGAGCTTTCGGCCCACGCGGGTAGACTTGCGCACGTTGGTGCAAAAGTTCCACGAGTTGAACGAACCTTATTTTCAAAAAGAGCACGTTTCCATTGAAACCGACATCGATGCAGTGATTTTGGAAGGCGAAGAGGGCAAGTTGCTGCGCGTGTTGCAGAACCTTGTCGGCAACGCCATTGATGCCTGCGACGAATGTAAAGAGGGCAGGGTGCGCATCGAGGCACGGGACCGCGGAGAAAATTGCGAAATTACCATTTCCGACAACGGCAAGGGCATCCCCGAACAAATCCGCAACAACCTGTTCGACCCCTTTGTCACTTTTGGCAAAACTGGCGGCACGGGCCTCGGCACCGCCATCGTCAAGTCCGTCATTGAAGCGCACAAGGGCCGCATCCGGTTTGAAACCGCCACCGACAAGGGCACGACATTTTTCATTCAATTGCCCAAGGCCCAGGGGCCGCGCGCATAAACGGAATAATCTGACCTCCTAATTCTGCGCTCAACCGATGGGAAAATGACGATGAGGCAGACTTTCAATGACTGACTTGGAGGTTCGGTGAAGTATAAAGATCAAAATAGTCCGAGGTGGCCATGAGTTTGTAATCATGTGCGAACGTAAAGCGAAAATGGTCGTCATAGAGGCTGTCAAACGGCGGAAAGACCGAAGGTAAGGAGAAGGGTGGGGTCCCTTTGGGAATCAGCCAGAGTAGTGGTTTTTTTTGCGGACCGCCGAGTTCAGTGGATAAGGCCGTCAAATCCGGGGTGCTGTAGCCGCCTCGCTTAAAATCCGCCAGGGCCACTGGATCAATGCCAATCGGCATGTCGGCAAAGATCAGGGTTAGGCGATGAAAGGTCTCCGGGAAAGTTTCCACATTTCCGACGCCCATTTGCAGGACATATTTTTTTTGATACTGCGTGATAAGTCGGGATATATCGGCGTCCACGGCCCTTGCCTCTACCTCCGAGTTTAGCCAGTGGTGAATATTAATCAGCCTGCTATACCCGACGGAAAAACAACTCAGAACCCAAGTTGCCAGGCAAACCACCGTCCAGCCGGGAAGGAATGATTCACTTTTGGCAAACCCATCTTGGTAAAGTCGTGCGGCCAAATACGGCAGGGAAATCATCCACGGCTCGAGGTGATGGCCACCGGCGCCAACTTTTGATGCCGGAATGGCGACTATCAAAAGCGAGGCAAGAACGCTGCCGATGAGCAGCGCATTTTTTTGCAATGCCCCCGTCGCCGCTGAGGCATTCTGCCGCCAGGCGACCAAAGCCAATAACCCAAAGGGCATAAGCAAGTAAAACGCCCCCGCCAGCACCCCCCTGAATTCAGTGGCGCCAACGCCCTGGTTCGCCATCACTTTTATTTCCGATAGGTAATTGGCCAGGGAGATGTTTGGAAACGCCACGAACGGAATAATCACCAAACAAAGGGCGGCGAAGCCTGTGGCCAGCCATTGTTTCAGTGTATATTTGGCACGGAATGCCACGGCCACAGCCGGCAAAAAATAGAGCACACTGTGAATTTTCAAATTAACTGCCAAACCCAGGGCGGCCCCGAAAATTAACGCCCCGGACAAGTTCGGGCTCGACGCAGCCCATAGTCCAATGGCGACGGATAGACACAGCAGCGGATCGGCCCGGGCGCCCAAGTACTTGTCGAGCGCGAGTGTGGCGCACGCGGTCAGACCAGTAAAAACGAGCGCCAATGAGGGTGGCAGATATTTTTTCAAGAGCAAAAACAGAATCACGAACAACAGATCATAGGCGCCGACGAGCAGTATCTTGACGGAGATTAATGAGGGGCCGAACAGTTTTAGGATCCCGGCGGCGAATAGGTAAAGATACGGCCCATAGGGCAGATTATAACACTCCACCGAATTTAACGGAAGATAGAGCGGGTGCCCTTGCATATAATACCATGAAATTTCCGGAACTTCATATTCGTTTTGGGTAAAGAAACCGGGCGTGACGATATGGGCCACCGTTAACCAAGCAGTGGCGGTCAGCACCAATGCAGCCAATGCGCTAAAATACCAGCGCAAGGCCAGGGCATGCTGCTCAGAACCGGCTGGCTTTGCTCTCACCCAAATCAAGGCCAGCATCAACCAAAGCAACCCAAAGAGAACCAGCATTGTCTCGCTGCCATACACGGAAAAGGATGACAACAATTTTTTGACAATGGCCATATGATATAATATGATATAGTAGAAATTTCCCGAATTGCCAGTAAGGTAGCTTCCGCCAATAATCTTTCAAGCTCAAACATCCAGTTTCAGTTCTCAGGCTGAAAGTAGTTCGAAAGTGTTGGGCGTAAACGTCCGACGCTTGATGCGAGCCTTGATCATAATGTTTACTTGCCACGCTCGCCAGTTCATACTTGACTAATTATGTCTATATTAACTCAATTACCTACTCATGCACCTGACGAAAAAAGGCGAATACGCTCTGCGCGCGCTGATCAATCTTGGCATCGCCCAGGAAGTTGGTCGCACGCATGTCTCTGTTTCTGAGTTGACCGGACTCAGCCAGTTGCCGCTCAAATACGTCGAACAAATTTTGCACCAATTGCGCCTCGCCGGCTATGTAGACACTAAGCGCGGCAAGTACGGCGGCTACTTTTTGCGCAAGCCAATGGCGGAGATTAAAATTGGCGATGTCGTTCGCTTGCTCGATGGCCCGCTCGCGCCCATATCGTGCGCCAGCCAGACGGCCTACGCCCCTTGCTCCTGCCCGGACGAGGCCCATTGCGGTCTGCGCATGTTGATGGTCGATGTGCGCAACGCCATTGCCAACATCCTTGATCGCTATTCGCTGGCCGATGTGGTCGAGGTCACGATGCGCCGGATGCGTCGCGACAAAGTGCCCCTGCCGTTTTCGCGACCGGAATTGGTTTCAAAGAAAAGCTAAAAATAATTGTTTGACAACTTCCCCAGTTTTGAGATTTTAATCTATACCAAACTAATAAAGTATATCTCTATCAAGATTAGGGGAATTAACGCCATGTCCGCCTCCACCCATTCATCCACCGCCATTCCCACCTGGCTCGACCTCGTCCAACGCAAGGTCGAGGGCCTTCATTATGGTCAAGTCTACATTGTCGTGCACGATCACCAAGTCACCCAGGTGGAATGCCTCGAGCGCACCCGTCTTTCTCCCAGCCGCCCGGCTTCTCTTCATAAAGAGAGCGAAGAAACTGACCGCTAATTTTTTCATCTTTAATGTCCACCGGTCAGCCGGCGACACCGCAACATACTGCTCAGAATAACTAGTCCGCCTCACCGGTCCACCGGAAGTCGGGTTCAAATGGAAATCAAAATTATGAACTCGAATACTCTCACTTCTGCTCGCTTCCGTCGCGGATTACTTTCCGGAGCCGGACTCGTTGCGTTCCTCATTCTAACTACACCACTGGCCTCTGCCCAGGATAAGGCCACCCTTGATCTGCTGGTCAAACGGGGGGTCATTTCTCAAGCCGACGCCGACGACGTCTCCAAAACGGCCGCTACTCCAGTAATGGTCACGGCCAAGGACGCTACCGTCAAGGGCCTCAAGCTCGAAGGCTTAATTCAGACGCAATTTGACGCGATTACCACCGCCGATAAAGCTGCCGGTGCTTCCAATCCTCCCTCGACCGACCAGTTCTTTATCCGCCGTGCCTACTTGGGTGCCCTGGCTGATTTGGGCAATGGCTGGACAGGTGAAATTGTTTTCGATTTTTCTGCTGGTTTGAAAAATCCGGGCGGTTATCAAGGCAATGGCAGCAATGCCTCCCAGAACAGCTTTGAAAAAGTTATCATCACCAAAAAGCTGGAGGATTTTTACGGTGCCGTCACCGCCGGCTACCAGAAAGTGAACTTCACCCAGGAAGAATACACCTCCTCCGCAGCCGTCAAACCCATTGAGCGATCCGTGGTCAGCAACTTCTTTGATACGGCCTATAAAGGTGACTCCAGCCGTCGCCTCGGATTCGCCAATCGCCATAACGGCATTTTCTGGGATGGCAAGCTGCCCAACACGGGATTCAGTTATGGCGTAGCCGTCAGCACCGGTATTCAGAATTCCATTGCTTATGGGCCCAGCAGTGGTGCGACGACCTCCGCCACTTACACGGGTGGTTTGAATCGCCTCGGCACCTGGGCCTACGTTTCCTATGCAGGCAAAGCAGGTGATTTCGGTTACAAGGCGGGCCTAAACTTTGGTTATTCGGCCGATGGCAACAGCATCCAGGCTTCGGCCACCAGTCCGCTGACCCAGGCCAATTCTGTCTGGGGTTACAATCCCGTGCTGTCCCTGACCTATGGCAAGAGCGCCCAACTCGATGCTGAATTTATTCAGACCCTGGTGACCAATGGCCGACAGAAGGGCACGGTCGGCACGGCTACCGAACTCGCTTCACCCTTCGGGTTTACCATTACTCCTTCATATAAAATCAACGACAATTGGGAGGTGGTTGGTCGCTACAGTTATTTAAATACGGATGGTCGTGGCACGGCGATAAGCGATGTAGTCAACAACGGCGCCGATGCGCCTATTCCCGCCGGTACCGCTGCCGCCACTTTTAATGACGTTCAGTCATTCTATCTCGAGCTGAACTGGTACCCGCTCGGTGGCAGCAGTGTCAAGTTTGCCCACGGCTATGAATTCGACCAGTTCGACAACCGTTCCATCGCAATCACGAGCGCGGCCAATGGCTCCGTGCCCTATGGCCTCACCGGCCCGCGTGCGAATGTTTCCGGCGTTCGTGCCCGGCTGTCCCTCGCATTCTAAATAGAATCACCTTACTCATTAATAAATCCAACTCTTAAACAATCTCGTCATGAAACCTATCCGCAAACTCACCATCGCTCTCCTCACCGCTGGAGTACTCGCCGCGACCATCTCATCCGCTGCTGATGCACCCGCTAAAAAGGTTGAGTTATCCAACGTGTCGTATGACCCCACTCGTGAACTCTACACACAAATCAATGCGGCCTTTGCCAAATACTGGCAGGCCAAGTCCGGCCAAATTGTAACCATTTCCCAATCGCATGGTGGTTCGGGCAAACAAGCCCGCTCCGTCATCGAAGGCGCGCCGGCTGATGTCGTGACTTTGGCGCTGGCCTACGACATCGACGCCATTGCCGATGTCAATTTGCTGCCCCAGAACTGGCAAAGCCGTCTGCCGCACAATAGCACGCCTTATACCTCGACCATCGTCTTCCTCGTTCGCAAGGGTAACCCCAAGGGTATTAAGGATTGGGACGACCTCGTGAAGCCGGGCATCTCTGTCATCACGCCCAACCCGAAAACCTCTGGCGGTGCGCGGTGGAATTATCTGGCCGCGTGGGCTTATGCAAAAGGCAAACTCGGTACTGACGCCGCAGCCAAGGACTTTGTCAAAAAAATCTATGCTCACGTGCCGATTCTCGATTCCGGCGCGCGCAATTCCACGCTGACCTTTGCCAAAAATGGCCAGGGCGATGTCTTGCTCGCGTGGGAAAACGACGCCCACCTCGCCGTCAAGGAATTCGGCGCGGACAAGGTCGAAATCGTCACACCTTCGTTTAGCATTCTCGCCGAGCCACCCGTGGCCGTCGTCGATAAAAACGTCGACCATAACGGCACCCGCGCCGTGGCCGAAGCCTACCTGAACTACCTTTATACCGACGAGGCGCAGGACATCATCGGCCAAAACTTTTACCGTCCCATCGGCGAAGCTGCCGTCAAAAAATACGCGGGCCAGTTCCCGCAAATCAAGCTCGCGACCATCGCTGACTTCGGCGGCTGGCGCAAAGCCCAGAAAGACCACTTCGACGACGGCGGCACTTTTGACCAAATTTATACCCCAGGCAAATAGTTCGTACTCGAACCGCGGTTTTGTCACGGTACGCTTTCCCTTCCCGCCATGTCCGATAGCTCACTCGTCATTATCCCCTCGCCGCCGCCAGCCCGGCCGGCGCCGCCCGGAGGCTTTCGCGCGGCCCCCTTACCCACCCGGCGGATTCTGCCAGGTTTTGGGCTCACCCTTGGCTACACGGTTTTTTACCTTGGGCTCATTGTTATCATTCCCATCTCTGCCGTTTTCATTAAAACCGCCCATTTGGGCTGGAGTGAATTCGTTGCCGCGGTCTGGAACCCGTTTGCCATCGCCTCTTACCAGCTCACTTTCGGCATGTCCCTCGCGGCGGCAGCGGTAAATTCTGTCTTCGGTCTGCTCGTGGCCTGGGTGCTCACGCGCTACGATTTTCCCGGCCGCAAGTTTCTCGACGCCATCGTCGATCTGCCCTTCGCACTGCCCACCGCAGTCGCCGGTATTGCGTTGACCACGCTATATAAAGACACGGGCTGGCTGGGGAAACCGCTTGCGCTTTTGGGCATCAAAGTCGCCTACGAGCCGCTGGGCGTTTTTGTCGCGCTCATGTTCATCAGCCTGCCGTTTATTGTTCGTACCCTACAGCCAGTGCTTGCCGAATTGGAACCCGAACTGGAGGAAGCCTCCGCCATCCTCGGCGCCACCCGCTGGCAGACTTTCCGGCGCGTGCTATTTCCAGTGATTCTGCCGCCGCTGCTCACTGGTTTTGCTTTGGCCTTTGCGCGTGCTCTTGGCGAGTACGGCTCCGTCATTTTCATTTCCGGCAATGTTCCGCTTAAAACGCAAATCGTCCCGCAATTGATTTACCAGGAACTCGACGAATTCAAATACGCCCAGGCCACGGCCATCGCGGTCGTCATGCTCGTCACGTCGTTTTTGATTCTGCTCGCCATCAATCTCCTCCAGCGCTGGGCCCGCCAGCGCACGGGCATGGGGATAGCTGCACACTAACCGAACAACTTTCCCATGGCCGGCCCCGCCACTTCTCTCGCCCAGCGCGCCCAAACTTTTGTGCCGAGCCGCCGCGCCGTGGTCGAGCCCGCCTGGGTGCGTCGTTCGCTCATCGCTATTGCGGTGCTGTTTATGTTTGTTTTTTTAATTTTGCCGCTCTTCGCCGTTTTTGCGGAAGCATTTGGCCAGGGCGTCAGCGTTTATTTTAATTCCTTCCAGGATCCCAATATGTGGGCGGCCATCCGGCTAACTTTGCTCGTTGCTTTGATTGCCGTGCCACTTAACACCATCTTTGGTATCGCCGCCGCGTGGTGCCTCGCCAAATACCAGTTCCCCGGACGCAGTCTCTTACTGACACTCGTTGATTTGCCCTTCGCAGTCTCGCCGGTTATCTCCGGCCTCATTTATGTCCTGATTTTTGGCCGTCAGGGCTGGCTGGGTCCCTGGCTCTTTGACCACGATATTCGTATTATCTTCGCTGTGCCGGGCATTGCCCTCGCCACGGTCTTCGTGACCTTTCCTTTTGTCGCTCGCGAACTTATCCCCCTCATGGAGTCCCAGGGCAACGACGAAGAATTCGCCGCGCTGACCCTCGGTGCCAGCGGCTGGCAGACTTTCTGGCGCGTGACCGTGCCAAATATCAAATGGGGCCTTTTTTACGGCGTAATTCTTTGTAACGCCCGCGCGATGGGCGAATTCGGCGCAGTCTCGGTTGTGTCCGGCCACTTTGCCGGCAAGACCATGACCCTCCCGCTCCAGATCGAGCTGCTTTACCAATCGCCCGGCACTTACGCCGCGGCCTTTGCAGGCGCGTCACTGCTCAGCATGCTGGCCCTCATCACCATGGCGCTGAAAAATTTCATCGAGTGGCGCCATGCCCGCGCGAACACCGAAGAAGCGGTCTAAGCTTTTTTCCATTTTCCATTTTAAATTTTCCATTCTATATCTCCTGTGAGCATCCACGCTGTCAACATCCGCAAAACATTCGGCCATTTCGTGGCGCTCGAGAACCTTGAGCTTAAGGTCCCCGCCGGTCGCCTCGTCGCGCTTCTCGGTCCTTCTGGCAGCGGCAAGACAACCCTCCTGCGCGTGCTGGCGGGTCTCGAATACGCCGACCCCGGCAGCAATGGCCGCGTCTTCCTCCATGGCGTCGATGTCACCGACGCTCCTCCTGGCGACCGCGGCGTTGGCTTCGTCTTCCAGCACTACGCGCTGTTCCGCCACCTCACTATTTTCGAAAACATCGCCTTTGGCCTGAAAGTTCGCGGGCGCGGGAAGCGTCCGCCGAAGAAGGAACTCGACGAAAGGGTCCATAAGCTCCTCGAACTCGTGCAATTGCCCGATATCGCCCACCGTCGTCCGCACCAGCTTTCCGGCGGCCAGCGCCAGCGCGTAGCCTTGGCCCGCGCCCTTGCCACGGAGCCAAAAGTCCTCCTGCTCGACGAACCCTTTGGCGCGCTCGACGCCAAGGTGCGCAAGGAACTCCGCCGCTGGTTGCGCCGTTTCCACGAACAAGTCCAGCTCACTACCGTTTTCGTCACCCACGACCAGGAGGAGGCCCTCGAACTTGCGGACGAAGTCGTCATCATGAACAACGCTCGCATCGAGCAGGTCGGTCCGCCGCAGGAAGTTTACGACAACCCCGCCACGCCCTTCGTTTTTGAATTCCTCGGCGATGTCAATCGCCTCGAACTCACCGCCGTGCCCAACGCACCCGCCGAGGCCACACCCGCCCACGGCGCCGTCACCTACATCCGCCCGCACGACATCGAGTTGCTCACCGAAAAAACCGCCGATACCATCCCCGTTGTTGCCCACCACGTTTTCGCCGCCGGCTCCTGGGCGCGCGTGCAAGTCGTCGGCAACAAAACCGGCGAATGGTTTGACGTTGAGATGACCCGCTACGACCTTGACCGCCTCAAGCCTGAACACGGCAAACTCTTCCACGCCCGTTTCCGCCGCCCAAGGATTTTTACGAAGCCGGTTGTAAAAACAAATATATAAGACACTCAAAATTTTCTGTGTTATGACCTTTACGACTGAGCAGATAGCGCAGATTGGAGCAGAGCATTTAAAGGTTCGTGCAAAGTACGAGGATCTACTGCTTCGATATGTTGATAGCCAATTTAAGAGCTCACGAGCAAATGAACATGCCAAGCATGGGTTTGCGCGGAGGCTAAAAATCTTGACTCGATGTTTAAATAACGTGTTTGAAAAAATACCTCCTGGGAGGACCGATCATCCAACATTCGAGGAATTAACTGATGCTGTAATTAATATTCAAGCATTTCAATTCAATATATTTGGCGCGACTGACAACCTTGCGTGGATATGCGTTTTCGAAAAAAATCTGAAAGCGAAAGATGGATCTGCCCTTTCGCCACTCAAGGTTGGTCTGAGTAAAAAGCACAGTATTGTTCGCCAATCCTTGCAGCCTGCATTTCAGACGTATCTGAACAAGTTTAGCGATTGGTTTGAGCATTTAGAAAATTATCGCCATGCTTTAGCGCATAGAATTCCACTATACATTCCACCCTTCACCCTTACTCCGGCTGAAGCGACAGCATATCAAAAGCTTGAAACTCAAAAGAGACGGGCATTGCTTCGTGGGCACAATGCCGAGTATGCGAGATTGTTGTCTAGGCAGAAAAAGTTAGGAACGTTCAAGCCATATATGACACATTCCTATGACGAAAAATCGAAAGTTGTATACTTTCATCCACAAATGTTGAATGATTCTTACTCTGTAATTGAGCTTGGGCAAAGGATACTTATAGAAGTTGACTCCAAATAATGGCCAAGAATGGGCAAAGATGAAATTCCATAATGGCCGCTCAGCAATTTATTTCCCCTGTTTTCGGCGCTTGGGCAGACGGCGCAAATCTTCGAGATCCTTGGGCCGGCCCGCAGCGGCTTTGTTGCGGCGCAGGTGAGCCAAATCGATGAAGTTTACTCGCAGACCGTCCAGCCGGGCGACGATCTTGGCACGGAAACAATCGGCAAAGCTGACTCCATTAATATCATTGATGATTTCCAGGCGCATGGGTTCGCGGCCCATGCGGATGACGATGCCTTTTTCTAAAAAATCCGGCGCGGCCAAATCGCTGCCAGTCAGCCCAAAGCGGCGAAAAACCTCAGACAAATGTTCAGCATTGGTTTCGGACAATTCCACAAAAACATCCAAATCGCCGGTGTAGCGCGGGTAGCCGTGATAACCCACGGCATAGCCACCCACCACCAGGTACTTAACGCGCTGCTGGTTGAGCAGTTGTATAAACTCGCGAAAGTCTCGCGGTAGCGGGATCATAATTATGGTTCATTTGGCGCAGGAGTTCCACCGTTTCCAGGCGCTGGCGCGGCGTCATCTTCCGCCAGGCCGCAGTGTCCGCGCGTTCGACACCGGCCAGGGTCGTGCGGGACACCATAGTGCGATTGACACGAGCACGGTTGAAAAGGGTACGGGCCATGCAGATAGTTTAGAATGACCCCACCACCCGTGCGAGGCCAAAATCACTCCGCTAATTCCCAATCGCGTCCAAAAACCACTGGCCGTTGATTTTGCGCCAGCGGATGCTGTTTTGGCCGTCCACCGGAGTTTGAAAATTATAGACCGCGATGTCGCCCGTGTCGTTAAACACCGGTGTCACGCCCTGCGCTGCGCGCGTCGTGTCTGTCACCATTTGCACCAATTGCGGAAAATTGGGACTTTGCTGCAAGGCCGCGACAAATTGCGCGGCGGTCATGTTCGGCGGGATTTGCGCGTAGGTTTCCGCCGCAGTGGCATAATCGCCCGTGTCCACGATGCGCAGGAAATCGTTCAACGCGGTGTCTGGCGCTGAACGTGGGTCGGGCAGGGTGGGAGCGGCGGGCGCGGGTTCCAGCACCACTTGCTGCGGCGGTGCGGGTGGCACTACCGGGGCTTCCACTTGCACGGGTTGGGGCGGGGGAGCCTGGACAATCACCGGAGTCGGCGCAGGAGCTGCCACAGGAGTCGCAGCCACCGCAACTGGCGCCGGCGGCTCGGGTTGAGCCCGGAACAGCCACCAGGCCAGGCAAATGGCCAGGGCAATCGACAAGGTCACCAATCCGCGTGCGAAATTCATAGGGGAAGCGGAAGCTTGATCCGCGCCAACCTTCTCGCACGGCTTTTGATTACCAGCAATCTTAAATACCACTGTCTTACTTGAGAGTTCGGCGTTCAGCGTTCGAAGTTAAGCGTTACTTTCCCTTTGTCCCTCTGCTCCTCTGTCCCTTAGTCCCTTTTTGCAAAAACTCCGCCAAACGGGCCAGCGTTTGTTTCCCGCCCTCGATCGCGCCATACTCATTCACGACATGTTCGCGATCGGCGACGGTCGAGAAGACCATGCGGATGGTCACCTTCGTTTTTTTGCCCACCGTTTCAAACGTCCACGTCGAAATAAAATGGACGCCCTTCGCGCCTTTTCTGCCTCCCGCGTGCGAGTAGACGATGCGCTCGGGTTTCACGACTTCTTTAAAAATGCTCTTGTTCGGGTAGTCGGTGCCATCCGGGCCATGCATGACCTGTTTGAACACGCCTCCCACGCGCACGTCCATTTCTGTAATTGTCGTGCTGAAACCGACCGGCCCCCACCATTGCGCGAGGTGTTTGGGGTTCGTCCATGCCTCCCAGACCAATTCGCGCGGTGCATCCACTTCCCGCGACACGATTATTTCCCGGTCGGTGGTATTCGCCACTAGTTGGTCAAGGCGCTCGAGACTAAGTGTCCAGCCGGCCTTGTGCCCGCGGAGGTAGCGCTCCGTCCCCGGAGTGGTGTTGAGCAAATGCGAATGGAGCGTGAGCGTGGTCCGACCCGTTTTTTCCTCAAAAGTGATGGTGTTGAGAAACTCAAAGAGTAGTTTGCCGTTTTTATCCAATGCGCCACTCGTAAAGACCAGCCGCTCGGGTTCGACGACTTCCTTGTAGTCTCCTGCCATCGGGTAAACGGTGCCGTCGGGCCCACGCATATCAATGTGGATGTGCCCGTCCCGGCGCACGTCCACCTCGCAGCGCGGGTTGGTAAAGCCCTTCGGTCCCCACCAGATGGCCAGCATTTTCGGGTCGGTCCACGCCCTCCACACCAGCTCGCGCGGTGCGTCAAACACGCGCGTGAGCACGAGGTCTTTTAGTTTGGGCAGGACAGTGGTGGTCTTGGCGCTCATGGTTTTTTGTTTAGGAATGGGTGAAGATTATTTTTTACCGACGACTTCATTCATATTGGCGAGGCCCTGTTCGAAATTGCCGCCGATCATTTTGTCGCAGTCGATCAGCAGGTGCATGGCTTTGCCGATGAAATTGTTTTTGCCCGACATGGTCCAGATCACCGACGTTTGGTTGCCGTAGGGCTTAAAAGTAAACTCGGTCAGGTTGGTCGCCGCCATCGGTTTGGTGAAGCTCAGCGTTATGCGAATCCTCTCTGATGGGTGGCTCTCGGTAATTTCCATGCTCCCGGCGCCGACCTTGGCGTTGCCCGCCCAAGCATACTGCGCGCCCAATCCGGCGGCTGCACCGTCAAAAGTTAATTTCGCCGTGGGGTCCATCTTTGACCACGGCGACCACTTTTCCCAATTATGAAAATCATTCACCAGCGCAAACACTGCC